>Ga0208251_1000011_pt1 | contig 70012 bp, 90 predicted proteins | sample CryBogCBE15Jun09_FD_184560 | JGI IMG/M metagenome (GOLD analysis project Ga0208251, IMG submission 184560) | Freshwater microbial communities from Crystal Bog, Wisconsin, USA - CBE15Jun09 (SPAdes) (version 2) | ecosystem: Environmental > Aquatic > Freshwater > Lake | place: Crystal Bog...
CACGGCGGGTTTGCTTTATGTAACGGCCGTTGGCGATCAAAGCTAACATGGTTGGCCCTAACAAAACTGTTGACCAAAACCTACTGCCCGTTCAGGCGTATTTTGCGGTCGATGGCACGTTTCAGACCTTTATCGGTCAGGGCCAACCTTTCACGGCCACAATCAGCCCTATTCAAAGCGGGCTAACAATCACCAATAGCACCCTAGATTCAAGCCCTATTGGGGCTACAACGCCATCTACGGGGGCTTTTACAAGCATATCCACAACAACGGGCACGATCACCACATCGCCCGCTAATTCAACGGATATTGCCAATAAATATTATGTGGATATGGTTGCCCAAGGGCTTGGCCCAAAGGCGGCGTGCCAAGTTGGAACAACCACAAACATCACGCTTTCGGGGCTACAAACCATTGATGGATACACCACATTAACTGGTGATCGGGTTTTAGTCAAGAATCAAAGCACATCATCACAAAACGGCATCTATATTGCGTCATCAACGGCTTGGGCACGGGCGGTTGATATGGATGTGTGGGCGGAGGTTTCGGGCGCTTACACAGTGCTTTTAAACGGCGGACAAGCCGATACGGGATGGGTTTGCACGGCATCACAAACGGGCACAATCGGTGTCACCGCAATGCCTTGGGTGCAATTTAGCGGATCGGCAACGTATTATGCGGGCACGGGGCTAACGCTATCATCCAATACATTTAGCATCACCAACACGGGTGTCACGGCCGCAAGCTATGGATCGGCAAGCCAAACAGTCACTTTTGTGATTAACGCCCAAGGCCAAATCACTAGCGCAACATCACAGAATATTGCTATTGCGGCATCACAAATCACAAGTGGCACGATTTCATCTAGCCTTGTAAGCGGGTCTTACACGGGAATCACGGGTGTTGGCACGCTAACGGCGGGCACTTGGAATGCAAGCACCATAGCGGTGGCCTATGGAGGCACGGGGGCAACAACGCTAACGGGGTATGTTTACGGCAACGGCACGGGTGCTATGACGGCCGCAACAACGATTCCAACAACCGCGCTTAGTGGCACGATTACTAACGCACAATTGGCCAATTCCACAATTTCGGGCGTGGCTTTGGGTGGAAATCTATTTGCTTTAACGATTGGATCAAATCTAAGCGGCACAAGTTATAACGGATCAAGTGCGGTGACGATTTCAAACACCGCGCCAATGGTTTATCCCGCATCGGGGATACCCAATTCAACCGGATCGGCATGGGGATCATCTTATTCAACAAGTGGATCGGGATCGGTTTTAGCATTGGCAACGGGCGCAAGCCTAGCAAACCCGACTGTTTCTAATTACGCGACATTTACGCCCCAATCATCTTTGCCCAATTACGCACAGGGCGAATTGTTTTATGACCAAGCACAAGATGCCTTGGCTTACTACAACGGCGTAACGAATAATGAATTGCACATTGGGCAAGAAATTCAATTAAAGGTTTACAACAACACGGGATCAACAATCAATGTTGGCCAACCCGTTTACATCACTAGCACATCTAGCGGATTTATTTATCCTTGCGTGGCTTTGGCCATTGCTAATAGCCTAACCACGGCCAACGTGATTGGATTGGCAAATCAGGCTATTCCAACGGGCACGGCGGGCTATGTGACCACGATTGGGGTTGTATCGGGTGTTAACACGGGCACTTATACAGTTGGTGACACGCTTTATTTATCGCCTTATTCGGCGGGCTATTATCAAAACACCATACCGCCCACGGGCTATGCCGTCAAAATTGGCACAGTTTCTTATGTAAATTCTAGTGGCCAAATTTACGTCAACAAAAGCAATTTGTCGGTTCAAGCGGGCAATATTGTTGGCCAAGTGGCTATAACGAATGGCGGCACAAACGGCACGGCAACACCCACGGCGGGTGCGGTTGCTTACGGAACGGGCACGGCTTACGGATTCACGGCGGCGGGCACAAGTGGCCAAGTCTTACAATCCAACGGATCAAGTGCGCCTAGTTGGGTGTCACCAACGGCCTACGCAACAGTCACCGATGACACCACAACAAACGGCACGCGATACCCATTATTTGCCAACCAAACGGCGGGTAATTTAAGCACCGAATACACATCTAGCACCAAGCTACAATTTAACCCTAGCACGGGCGTATTTACGGCCACACAATTTAGCGGATCGGGTGCGGGGCTAACATCTATTCCCAATTCGGCACTTAATAATTCTAGTGTGACAGTTGGGACAACGGCTATTTCGTTGGGATCATCGGCCACAACGATTGCGGGGCTTGTATCGGTTACTAGCACCACGTTTGTGGGCGCTTTAACGGGAAATGCAAGTAGCGCAACAACGGCAACCACGGCCACAAATGCAACGAATATAGCGATCACGGATAACACAAGCACCAACGCAACGTATTATCCCGTGTTTGTATCAAATTCAAGCGGAAATAATCCCGCCACAACATCATCAACAAAGTTAAAATATAACCCATCCACGGGTGCGTTGTATGTTTCCGCAATTTATATTGCGCCATAAGGGGAAATCATGGGAAATCTAGTCTTTCAAGCGGCATCAGGCGGTCAAGTGGCCGTAAGTGGCCCAAACACCGCATCTAGTTTTACGATTGCCGTTCCCGCCGTATCGGGCACTTTTGTAACAACGGGTGACACGGGCACAGTAACGACAACCATGTTGGCAAGCACCACAGGATCGGGTGCGGTTGTATTGGCCACTAGCCCTACATTGGTGACACCAGCATTGGGAACGCCATCGACTATTGTTTTAACCAATGCCACAGGATTACCGAATTCAGGTTTAGTTAATAGTTCAATCACAATTGGTGGCACATCTATATCATTGGGTGGGTCATCAAGCGCAATTACCAATGACATCACTATTCATGGATTGACTGTTGGACAAGGTGCGGGGTCAATATCGACTAATACTGTTTTGGGTGCTAGTGCTTTGAACGCCAACACAACAGGCGCTCGAAACACCGCATTGGGTAATTTGGCTTTAGCGGGTAACACCACAACCACATATTCTGATGCAACGGCAATAGGTTATAACGCACTTTATCAAGGAGGTGGAGGAAAATCTACTGCTGTTGGTTCTGGTGCTTTATCTTCTGAAGTTGGGTCAGGCGGTACAAACGTAGCTGTTGGATACAACGCTTTGACAAATGATAATTCTGGTGGCTCTCATGTTGCAGTTGGTGTTCAAGCACTTAATTTCAACACCACAGCATCCAATAACACAGCAGTAGGTTATCAAGCCAACTATGGTGTAAATGGTGGAGCGGGTAATTCAAACGCTGTAACTATTGGTTATCAAGCGGGCTACGTTTCATTTACTGGTTCGGTTGGCTCTACTATTATTGGTTATCAGGCTGGTTATTCCATAAACAGACCAGATGGTTTGACTTTGATTGGATATCAAGCAGGTTACTCTCTCAATAACTCAGTCAACAGTAATAACGCAGATACTTATATTGGGCATCAAGCAGGGTATAGTACAACATCTGGTGCAAATAACACAGCAGTAGGATATCAGGCGGGGTATAACAATACAATAGGAGCAAATAACTTTTTTGGGGGTTTTGCTGCTGGTTACGGTGTAACTGGTTCATATAACACTTATCTGGGCAGCTTTGCGGTTAGCTCAAACAGTAGTACTGGCTCTAGTAATACTGCAATAGGTTTTCAATCTTTAGCCAACAACACCACAGCATCTAACAATACAGCAATAGGGTTTCAAGCTGGAAGCAATATAACTACTGGTTCTTCAAATATTTATATTGGTTCTGGTTCACCACAAGCATCATCAGCTAGTGCAAATAATGAAATAAACATAAACACACAAGCAAGTGCAGGAAAAGGCAGTTCTACTGGATTTATTAACCCCAATGGTGGTGGTGTATATCAAGGTAACAACTCAACGCTTTGGACTATTACATCAGACGAAAGACTAAAGAAAAACATTGTAGACAATACAGTAGGATTGTCTGCTGTTACACAAATCAAAGTGCGTAATTTTGAATACCGCACAGAAGATGAAGTGACAGATTTACCAAAACATAGTGCTATTAATATTAAAGGCGTTCAGCTTGGGCCAATAGCACAAGAACTTATACAAGTTTTACCAGATTGCGTAAAAACAGAATCTACTGGCGTTATGTCTGTAGATTCATCTAATGTGATATGGCATTTAGTCAACGCAATTAAAGAGCTAAACGCAGAAGTTCAATCCCTTAAAGCAAAAGTAGGAGCATAAACATGGCACAAGTAAATTCATGGACATGGACAATTCAATCAATGCAACAATGGCCTAGCGGTACAAACGCTGGCTATGTTGTCAACGTCAATTGGACTCTAACAGGCACAGACGGCACACAAACCGCAAGTATTGGTGGAAACACTCAATACCCCGTATCTGATGCTCAGGCAGGCTTTGTACCTTATGCTCAACTCACTCAAGCCACAGTCATTGGTTGGGTGCAAGCATCTTTGGGAGAGCAAGGTATTGCTAACTTTGAAGCCAACGTGCAAGGCCAGATTAATAGCATGGCTAATCCTCCAGTTTCTCCAATAACACAACCATTGCCTTGGGTGGCCTAATGGATTGGAAAATCTTAGAGGTTGAGCATAAGGATGGGCAAATCACATCGGCCAAATACTATGTTTCCAACGGCAAAGTAGACACCGAGGGGAATTGGTATTTCACCGAAAAGGGTGATATTCCTTATGATCAAGTGACCGAACAAAACGTGATTGATTGGATCAAATCGGCATCTATGCTTGATGGAAAGAACATAATAGAATCACGGCTAGAGGAACAATCCAACCAACCCGTGAAAGCCGTTCCTCCTTGGCTTCCACAAACCTTTACACCCAAGCTATGAAACTAGAACTTTCAATCCCACAAGTAAACACGATTTTTGTTGCATTGCAACGTAATCAAGAATTAATTGCACAGACGATGGAAGAAATCCAACGCCAAGGCAATGAGCAACAACCAAAACCCGCCGATGATGGGCACGTTGTAGTGCCCGCATAAGAGGAGAAACCATGACCGCGCCAATAGATATTATTAGCTCCGCTTTAAAGGATATTGGCGCATTGGCGGCCGGTGAAACGCCCGATCCGGCATCCGCACAAGACGCGTTTGTGATGATGAATCGAATGATCGATCAATGGTCAAACGAACAAATGATGGTTTATTACAAAACCGAGGTCATTTTTCCGATCACACCCGGCCAAACCCAATACACCATCGGCCCCGGTGGTGAAATTGGCGCGGTTTTTACCGGATCAATCACCAATAACGTGTTGACGGTTACCGCGATCACAAGCGGTGCAATAGCCCTTGGGATGACACTAAGCGGCACCGGAATTACCACGGGCACCAAGATCAATGGTTTTGCAACCGGCGCGGGCGGAAATGTTAACGAATTAGGCACCTATTTGCTTAACATTAGCCAAAATGTTTCAAGCACCACAATCAATGCTTTCTATCAACGCCCACTAAGCATTAATTCATCATTCGTTAGAATCAACACCAATTCCAATGGCGTGCCCATTATTAACGGCGGATTGGATTATCCCGTTGCCGTGTTGAATCTAGAAAACTACAACATGATTGGCTTAAAGACGCTAAACGGCCCGTGGCCAAAGGCGGTTTATTACCAACCAAGTGATCCATTGGGAAACATCTTTGTGTGGCCAAACCCATCGCAAGGCGAAATGCACTTATTTTGCGATACTTTATTTAGCAATTATGTGACGATTAATGATCCGATCATATTGCCCCAAGGCTATGAAATGGCGTTGGAATGGTGCCTAGCGGAAAGATTAATGCCCGCATATGGAAAGGCAAGCGCAACGCAAATACAGATGATTAATGCCTTTGCCGCACAGGGGAAAAGCACAATCAAGCGCACCAACATGAAACCCGTGCAAAATTCCGCCTATCAAGACGCGATCTTGACATCACGCCAACGCGATGCGGGCTGGATTTTGAGCGGAGGCTTCTTCAGATAGGACTAGAAAATGCCGGACTTTGGTTTTGTTGGGGCAAGCTACACCGCACCTAGCATCTATCAGGATGCGCAGGAGTGTATTAATTTCTATCCGGAAATCGATCCCACTAAACAACAAGGCGATAGGGGAGTTGTTGCGCTATACCCAACGCCGGGCCTAACCACGCAATTGGTGTTGCCCGCCGGTGCCGAAATCCGTGGCCTTAGAACACTTAGCGGCGGGACGCAGGCAATAGCGGTTTGTGGCGCTTATGTGTATCTTTTATCAAGCACGCTAACGCCCACGATTGTGGGAATCTTAAATAGCACAAGCGGCCGTGTGGGGCTTGTTGATAATGGCTTGTATGCCTACATTGTGGATGGGTCTTATCGCTATTCATGGCGCATTACAACGCCCACAACGGCCATATTTACCGGATCAATATCGGGCACAACGCTAACGGTTTCCAACATTCAAAGCGGCACAATTGCTATTGGGCAAGTTTTGTTTGGTGTTGGTGTGTCACAAGAAACGGTGATCACGGGCGGATCGGGCACGACGTGGACGTTGAATATATCGCAAACGGTTGCATCCACATTGATGAATTCATTAAATACGGCTAGTTTTACCGGATCAACCGCATCGGGATCAACCAATAGCACATTGTTAACCACATCAACATTGTATTTGGGGCAAACCATTCAAGGCACTAGCGTGCCGGTGGATTCGGTGGTGATCGCCATCAACACGCCTAGCGGTGGATACAATTCTTACACGCTAAGTAGCAACACCACGGTTGGATCGGAAACCATGTATGCGCTAGATTTCACGGTGTTGCCTAGCACCGATGGGGCATTTAGCGGCGGAACAACGGTGGATGTGATTGATAACTATTTTGTTTATTCACGCCCATCTAGCCAACAATGGGGATCATCGGATGCGCTAAGCCCCATATCGCAACAATTATCTTTTGCATCCAAGGATGGCGCACCGGATCAATTGGTTGCGTTGATTGTGGATCACAGGGAAGTTTACCTAATGGGCGAGGCGAGTTCGGAGGTGTGGGTGGATGCGGGCTTGTTTCCGTTTCCATTCCAACGCATACCGGGCACTAGCACCCAACACGGAATTGTTGCCCAAAATAGTGTTTCACGCCTAGCCAATAGTTTTGCCTATGTAAGCCGAAACCTACGCGGCCAAGGCCAAATCATGCAAATGAATGGCTATATTCCGCAAAGAATAAGCACGCACGCGGTGGAAAACACGTTGGTGAATCAGTATATTGAGGATGCGGTTGCGTGGACTTATCAATTGGAAGGCCATGAGGTTTATGTTGTTTCGTTTCCTACAATTAACATCACTTGGGCTTTCGATTCCACAACGGGGCTATGGTATAAATGGCTTTATTACACCGGATCACAATACACGCGGCACCGTGGAAATTGTTCGTGTGTATTCCAAAATATGGTGTTGGTGGGTGATTACGCCAACGGAAAGATATATGAGTTGGACAACACCAACTACACGGATGATGGAAATAACATTAGGCGGCTAAGACGCGCACCGCATTTGGTTTCGGATTTACAACGGCAGTATTTCGAGGAATTTCAGATTCAATTTCAACCCGGTGTGGGAACAACGGGCCTTAGCCAAAATCAATTTCTTTATATACAATCACCCTATTACATTGCGCCAACGGCCACGCTAACGATTCCGGCCACACAAACCGTTGTTTTGGGCACGCAAAGCGCAATTAGCCAACAGACAACAACCACTAACCCGCAAGCTATGTTGCGTTGGTCAGACGATGGCGGATCAACATGGTCCAAGGAACATTGGGTCGGCATCGGCCAAACCGGAAAATATCAAAACCGCGCAATTTGGCGGCGATTGGGCCAAGCGCGTGATCGGGTGTTTGAGGTGGTGGTGACCGATCCCGTCAAGGCCGTTATTGTTTCCGCTAACTTAAAGGCAAGTGGGGGTGAAAATTGACAATTACCACTAATACATCACAATTACAACCTTATCCACAAAGTGAATTTTTGGATAAGGCATCGAATCGGCCTACACGGGCATGGCAACAATTCTTTTTGAATTTGTTGAACTTTACCCCTAGCACCACGGCAACCACGGGATCGGGCACATTGCCCGCGCATCCGGTTGGTTTCATAAATATCACGGTAAACGGGCAACATTTTAAAGTGCCGTATTACAATGTATAAATGGGGGAAAAATGACAACAACCGCAATAAATAACGCCGTGCAAGATGCTATGGCCGGATTACCGGCGGGCACAAGCGATTTTATTAACGCTAATATCGGCACGCCCCAAGGCCAACAGGCTATTTTGCAAGCGGCCGCATCGATTGGAATTACAGACCCCGCGCAAATTGCAAGCATTGTTAGCACCGCAACGGGGATGAATATCACACCCCAACAGGTGCAAGCGGTGGCGCAACCGGCACCCACAAGACGAATTACAACCGGCGCATCACAAAGCACGCCATCAACAACAGGATCGGGGGCCACGCCAACCGATTTGGGCACATCACTTTCTAGCATGGCCGCACCGCAATTTGTGGGATCGGCCGCACCGGGCGCGGTTGGCACAAGCTATGGCCAAGCATCGGGCAATATGATTAGTGCGGCGCAACAAGCCAATCCGGAATTATCACAAGCATTGATAAGCGGAAATGCGGCGGTTAATTACAACGCGGATACCGGCACATATAACTTAATCAACAAGACAACGGGCGCACCAATCGCCGGAAATTATCAAGTGCAAGTAGGGCCAAACGGCACCGGAATCAACATTCCTAGCGGGAATGGGATGATTCAAGTCACCGCACAAACCGATCAAAGTGGCACGATTGCGCCGGTTACCGCCGCCAATGTGCAAAACGTTGGCTTGAATGCGGGTGCTGGCGGATTTGCCGGTGGCACGGGCGCATTAACATCGGCCGCGGTGCCCGCTTTAGCGATTGCATTCCCCGCTTTAGTGCCCTATATCGCCGCTTATAACGCCGCCGATGCGGCAAGCAAAGGCCAATATGGTGCGGCATTGATTAGTGCGGCCGTGTCTTACGCGGGATTTAATCCCGATTCGCCTTTGGTGCAATCCGTTAAAAGTGGCTTGGGAATCAATCCCAATGCGCCCGCGGATAATCCTACATCATCAACCGATGTGCCAAGCACACCAAGTGATGGAACAACGTTATCAAATGTTGCACCAACAACGCCAACTAATACAACACCAACAACACCAACGGGCGGTGCATCATTAGGCAATTTGGCAAACGCCCAACAATTGCCGGGATCGGTTTTAAATCCAAACTTTATCAACACGCCCCAACCGGGCGATTTAACAAATCTTTCATCGTTGGGCACCGGCACGGCATCCGTGCCAACAACCCCAACGCCCGTGCCATTTACAAATATGGTTGGTGTTTCGCCCACATCAACATCGGTGACATCAACCGCACCAATAACACCGAATGCCACAAGCCCAATTGTTAATTCCACGGGTTTGCCAAGTGGCACGCCGGTTAATACAACAACCAATTTAACACCATCAACATCGATTGTGCCCGCGGCCGCCGCCGCCGCCGCACCCGCCGCCGCGCCCGCCGCATCAAGTGTTGCACCCGCCGCGGCCGCCGCCGCAACGGGTTTAACCGCCGCACAAATTGCCGCTTTGGCCGCCGCCGGTGTTAGCCTAGTTAATTCAAATACATTAACAAACGCAAACAATAGTGCGGCCGCCACACAAGCCGCCGCAGGCCAAAACGCACAAAATTTGATTCAAGGGCTATATACCCAACAAGGCCAATTGCAATCGCCCTATCAACAGGCGGGTGTGAATGCTTTAAACACGTTAGGATCGCTTGGATCGGGCACCTATAACGTTATGTCACCCACGGGCGGTGTCACGGGCACGGGCACCGGATCGGGCTATCTAACCAACCAATTTAACAACCAAGATTTAACCGCACAATTAGCACCGAATTATCAATTCCAATTACAACAAGGATTGGGCCAATCGCAAAACGCGGCCAATGTTGGCGGTGGGTTATTAAGCGGAAATACTTTACAAGGGCTTAACACATACGCACAGAATTACGCACAAGGCGCGTATCAAAATGCGTTTACTAATTACCAAACCCAACGCAACAATATCTATAACACATTGGCGGGCCAAGCCGGATTAGGCCAAAACGCTAACGCACAATTAAGTAGCCTAGGCGGTGGATTGGCGCAAACGTATGGAAATGTCACCACGGGATTGGCGGCAAGTGCGGCGGGCCAACAAGTTGCCAACGCACAAAACCAAACCAATTTGTTAAGCAATTTGACGAATGCCGCGGTAACCGCATTTGCGCCAACACCGGCAACAACCACATTGAAACTTACAGCCGCATAAGGAATAAATCATGCCCGTATTTACCGATTATGCCGTTAGCAAGCCAACAACATTAAGCGATATGTTGGGGAATTTAAACACCTTACAACAATATCAACAATCGCAACAATTGATGCCGTTGCAATTGGAAAAAGCACGCTTGGAATTAGAAAGACAACAAGCAACGCAAGAATCAGAGATTGAAAGAAGCAAATCGCTATCTAGGGAACAACGCGGGAAAGAACAACCCAATATTACCGTTGCGGAACAAGCGGCGCGGAAAGCCGAAATTGAGGCACGCAAGGCACAATATGATTTAACCGGCACCCAAGCCGAACACATGAATGACGAATTGGGTGCCTTGATCCCCAACAAAGATATTCAAAACATCAATCCAAAAGACCCTAAATCGGTTAAAGCCGCTAAAGATGCGGTGATTGCGGCACAAGAAAGATTGGTTGGCCGTGGGATTGATAAGGCATCGGTTGAGGCGCATTTACGGCCAATCTATACTTTAATTGATGAAAAGCCGCAAGCATTGGGGCAAGCATTAACGAATATTGTGCAACGTGGCCAAAACACGCAACAATTTGCACAAGCTAATTTGGCACCTACCGCAATCGGCCAAGGATCACAAACAACATTGATGCCACAATCTTTGTTTCAACCTAATCGCCAACCGCAATCATTAAATATCAATCCCGCACCGGGCACATTCCAAACCATTAATAATATAACTTATCAGGTTGGCCCCGGTGGCGTTTTAACGCCGGTGACAATGGGGCAAGCCCAAGCAAATGCCCAAGCAAACACGCAAGCAAACGCCCAAACCAAACCAAATGGGCCATTGCCGGATAACTTTAATTTGCCGCCCGCAACCGGCGCACCGCCCGCGGGAATCCCCGCCGGTATGCCAAATGTAGGGGCAACAAAACCATCGGCCGATATTCCTAAAATATCGTTGGATATGCCGGTTGCCCCCGGCCCGATACCGCAATTAAACACGCAACAACAAGCGCGATATGAGGCGGGAATGGCTAGAAAAGATGCGTCTATTGCGGCCGATAAAGTGGCAAGCGAAAGCGATCAAAACATTCGCAAGATTTACGAAAACCTTGGTGCCGCCACAGGTAGCCAATTGGGCCAAGTGGTGCGTAATTTGCAAACATCACTTGTTGGAAATCCTAGCCTAAATGAATTAGCTAAAAACTTGGCTATGCAACAATTGAATAATGAATCAATATTTGGCGCACCAACCAACGCGGCACGCGAAACCGTAAATAACATAAGCGGATCACCCGATATTGATCCAAAGGCATTGAAAAGCATTGCGGATCGTGCCTATGCAACAAACACCGCGGCACACGCCTACACGGCGGGTTTAAAGGCGTTTATGGCCAAGCATGGCCCATACAACGGCCCAATACACGAACAAAATTATCGTGCCGAATTCAACGCTAATTACGATATTAGAAACTTTATGTTGCAAAACATTAATAAATCTAATCTTTCGCCAATGCAAAAAGAATTTGAAAGGGCAAAGCTATTTGGTGATTTAACGCCGGATGAGGCTAAGGAATTGCAACGCAAACAAAAGATGATGAAACGCATTGAAAGGGGTGAATTTCAATGACAACAACCGTATTAGATCAAGACCCAGATGTTGCATTCTTTGAAAAATTCAAACCTAAAACCGGCACAAATCCGGAATTGCAACAACGCCTAGATGTTTTAAAACAAAGGCACCGTGAATTAACCGGCAAAGAATTAACCGATGTAAACAAAGCAAGCGATCAATTGCTTGCGGAACACGGATTGCATCGCCCCGATGGCAAAACGATTCAAATCAATCCAAATTCAAATGTTGATCCATTAGATTTTGATCCCGATGTTGCAAGCATTAAAGCGCCCACAAGTGTTAAACAGGCTATGGGCGTGCCGATAGAACAACAAGCCCAAGTTGATCTAACCAAGCCATATATTAAAACACCGCAAATTCGTAGCAAACAAGCTATTGCCCAACAACAACAATTGAATCCACAAGATTTAATTGATGCGGCTAAACGCACGGGGCAAGGATTAGCATCATTGGCCGATATAACGGTTGGTGGCGTGTTGCCAATGGCGGGATATGTTGCACAAGGCTTATCGCGCCCATTTACCACGCCACAAAGGGCGGAGGAAATAGGGCAAACGGTGACAAGCGCATTAGAAAAGCCATTTGGTAAAACCGCCGGATATTTAACCGGCACCAATGTTATTGAATCACCGGGGTATAAGGGTGAGGCATCGCAACAGGCGATGAAATACATTGGCGAAAATATTAATTTGGGTGCGGAAAAACTTAGCCAAGCCACGGGTTTGCCGGTTGAGGATGTGCGCCACATGATGCAAAGTGCGGCAATGTTGGCCCCCAAAGGAATTACATTAGGCGCAAAAGGATTAAAAGCCGTTGGATCGGAATTGGGTGATGTTAAATCACAAATGGCCCAACAATTCCAAGCAAAACAACCGCAAGCACAAGTAACGCCATTAAGCGGATTACAAAGTGGCGGTGCGGCCGCGGTGCAACATGAACAAGCGGTTAGACAAGCTATTTCAGAGGCAAGGCCGGATATGCAAGCGGAATTGGCCAATCGCCCAATCAACACAATCACGCCCAAAGATTTGCAAGCTATTGAAATCCACAATAAATTTGCAAAAGTTGATCCGGAATTTATCCCAACCGAGGGGCAAGCAACACAAGATGTGGCCAAGCTATCGGATGAATACAATCAGAAATCGCACGAGGGCAATGAAGCGTTAAGGGCTAAATTTGAAGAACGCGATCCGATGTTGATCAAAGGATTCAACAATATCAAAGATGAATTTGCGGCGGAACATTCCGGCGTTGGCCAACAAGGCAAAGCCAACAATATTTTAGAACACGTTAAAAAGAATAATGTTGAGGTTGACAATCAAAACATCAAGAATGCTTATACAAACTTAGAACAATTAAACAATGGTAAATTTCCGTTAGATGCTAAAAAAGTTGCACAAAATGCACTTGAAAAATTAAATGAAAAGGATGATATTGATTTTTTACCCGATACTTGGAAAAAAAGACTTGATGATTATGCAAGCGGTGAAAAAGATTTAAACCTAAATAAATTTGAACATTTACGCACGCAATTGGCAACGGCAATACGCGGGGAAAGTAATGGAAATATCAGAAATGCTATTGGCCACATAAAAGATGCGTTAGAAGAATTGCCGCTAACGGATGAAACCGCAATTGAATTCAAAGATGCGGCGGATACGGCACGGGGTTTATTTAGGCGGCAAAAGGAATTGTTAGACACGAAAAAGCCAACATATAATAAATTGTATTCGATGGCGTATGAGGATAATCGCACGCCGTTGGAAATAGAAACCGGAAACGTGGCGCATCCGGCATCCAAGGGATTTTTTGAAAACTTTATCGCGGGTAACAAAACAACACCCGCGGATTTAAGCCGTGCAATCGATTTGGTTGGCCGCAATACACCGGCACATCACGAAATCATTGCCGGATTAGCCGATCATCTAAAACAAAAAGCCGGTGTTATTGATGACAAAGGCAATGTTAGCCAAGCGGCATTAAACAAAGAATTGAATAAACTTGGGCCTAATTTGGATTTGATTGCGGGGCCGGAGGTGGCGAATAGATTGCGTAACATCGGTGATGTGGCGCGGCTAAGCGAACACGTTAGAAATCGTGCCGGTGGATCGGCAAACGTTTCACAATCGGGCATTTTGACGGAAACAGAGGCGGCTAAACGTGCGGCGCGTGATGTTGCGATTGGGATTGGCGAGGCGGCATTGAATGTCAAGACCGGCGGCGCAAGCGGTGTTGTTGGCCAAGTATTGAAACCGATGTTTAAAGCACGCCAAGAAAAGGCGTTGTTGGAGGCGGAAAAAGCACAAAAAGCACTTGAATTGCAAAGACGCATTTCACCAACGGCGGGTATCACGCCGATTGGGACAATTAACATTAAGGGCCAACCATGAGCGTTAATCTTTCACCCGTAGGAAACGGATTTCAATTTCTATCAAGCACCATTCCTAATGTGCCTTTGGCCGGTGGATATATCTACACCTACCAAGCGGGCACAAGCACACCGCTAAACACTTACACGGACAACACCGGAAACACCGCCAATACCAACCCAATCGTGTTAGGCACGGATGGCCGCCCCGCCAATGAAATTTGGCTAACAAGCGGATATTCATATAAATTTGTGTTAACCGATGCAAGCAACAATGTTATTCAAACCTTGGATAACTTATATGGAATCATTGGCACAAGCCCCGCCGTTAGCGCGGTGCCCGCCGGTGGGATCATCATGTGGTCAGGATCAATCGGCGGAATCCCAACCGGCTATGTGCTTTGCAATGGATCAAATGGCACGCCCGATTTAAGGGATCGATTTATCGTTGGCGCGGGCAATAGCTATTCGGTTGGAAACAATGGCGGATTTGCATCTAGCGGTGTTGTTACATCTAGCGGCACCAACAATCCACTTTATTACGCATTAGCATTTATTCAAAAGACATGAGCAACACAGAACAAGACTTGGCCGTTCACGTTGCCGTTTGCGATGAAAGATATCGCCGCATAGAACAATGTTTGCGAGATGGCGAACGGCGCATGACCAAGATCGAATTTTTGATCTATGGCGTGATGCTATTAGTTTTACTTGGCCCCGGCGTTGCGGGTGCGTTTTTCCATAAATTTTTTGGGTTGTAAAAATTGATCCATTCACACTTGTTGCTTTGGCTACTTCGGCCTTCAAGCTCGTCAAAGAATCCTGCGAGATGTACAAGGAGGGAAGGCAATTTGTTGTTGATGCCAAGAAAGAGATTGATGGCGTTGTCAAAGATGTAAAAGGAATACAAAAAGACGCAAAGGGCATTTGGGCGTTTTTGACGGGTCTTTTTGGGGGTGTTAAACAAGAAAATCAACAAAAAATTGTTGAAAAGCCCACTAAAAAGGCAAAACAAAAGGTTGAATTTGATGAAAACCAAATCTACGCGCAAGTAGCCGATGCACTAACAAAATTCTTTCACGCCTATAACGGGCTAAAGAATTACGCCAAGGAACAAGAAGAAATTGCTTTGACGGCATCAGGCGAGGAAGGACAAGATATTGCGATTAAGTTGGTTATTGCTAACTTACAGATGGAAAAGTTAAATGAGGAAATGCGGGAATACATGGTTTACCATGTGCCGGAGGAGATGAAGGATTTGTATAGCCGTGTGAATAAGATGGTTGGCCACATCGCCAATCAACAGGCGTTAGCAAGAAAGGCGGAATTGGATAAGAAACGGAAAGCGGCATGGCTAAAACGACAAAAAGCGGATCAAGTTACGGATCGAATAATAATAACAACGGTAACTTTTCTGATGATAGCGTGGGTGTGGGCGATGATGATCGCTCTTTCTACATCATCACGGTCGTTTGCCTAATGACCACTTTGCTATTCTTATTGCCAATCATGGCGTGGATGTTTATTGATATCAAGATCATGGAAATTAGGGTTAACAAGGCACTTGCAAAGATCGAAAGCAAATGAAATATCTTTTTTTGTTATTGTTGTTGGCGGGGTGTGATGATAGATACCGGTATCTATGCCAAGACCCCGATCACTTTAATGACAAGGATTGCGTGCACCCTAAGTGCGAATTTAGCCAAACGTGCCCCGAATATTTAGTTGCACCGGTGTTGGAGAAAAAGGTTGAACAAGTTAACAAGTGACGAAATCGAGGTGAGGGTGTGGGCCATCGTGGTGTTGGCCATCACCGCTATTCTATTTTTCATTGTTGTTGCGCTTTTGTATTCGGTTACTTTTGTGGTGCAACCGATCAAAGCAATGGCCCCCATCGATCAAGCCTACACCAAGATGCTAAACGATATTGTTTTGCTAATCGTGGGCGCAATTGGGGGTGTGGCGGGCAAGAAAGTGGCGGGCGGCGTTGCGGGCACCATAGGGGCTATAAAACAAGCCACAAGCCCACAGATTCCCATGATGGGCGGTTGTTATGGAATGCCCCAAGCAATGCCCCAAAGCGGCCAAGCATTCGGCGCTATGCCAACGTTTACCAACCCGAGGTTTGATGAATCGTGGGTGCCGCCGCCGCCGCCATCGGGGCCGCCGGTGTTGGAGGATGAGGAGGAGCGGGAAAGAATGGCGCACGCAAGGGATAGCACCAAAAATGTTTGATTTTTTTGCACATCTTTTGCATTATTTGGCTTTATTTGCGCTAATTCTAGGATTTGGCGCGTATGCAATTAGCTATTTAGTGGGATTTTTGCCCATGCTAAAGCCCCACGCGTTGATCATTCAAGTGGTGGGAATTGTGTTGATTGTTTTAGGGGGATATTATGTTGCGGATGAAACTGGCTATAACCGCCGTGTTGCGGAGGATCAAGCAGAAATTGACAGACTTAATGGAGAGGCTAGGGCCAAAGAAGCCGAATTAACGGCCAAGATTGACAAGGCCAATGGTGCTTTAAGAAAGGCAAAAAATGACATTCAAGCCAAAGTGGTTAGTCTTAACGCCCGCGTTGATTCTGGCGAATTGCGCCTCCCCTCCGGTTGTTCCCTACAAGCCGATTCAGGTGCCGCCGATGGAAATCAAACCGATGCAAGCCAATCTAACAGACAGGCTACTAAAGATATTATCGCCATCGCCGCCGATGGTGACACCGCCATCACCAACCTCAACGCCTGCATTGCCCAATACAACCAAGTGATGCAAATAGTAAATGCGGGGGTGAAATGATTAGTGCCGAAAAGTTACACGCATTAGGGATTGCGCCGGAGTGGTCTGAGCCGTTGACAACAACGTTTGTCAAATTTGGCATGAATACGCCAAAAGAACAAGCCGCGTTTATTGGCCAAGCAAGCCACGAATCGGGGCATTTTAGGCTATTGGAGGAAAACTTAAATTACCGTGCCGAAACCCTAATGAAACTATGGCCTAAGCGGTTTCCAACAATGGATGATGCCAATAAATACGCAAGAAACCCACAATTGATTGCCAATCATATTTATAGCAATCGGATGGGGAATCGGGATGAACAAAGCGGGGATGGGTTTCGTTTTCGCGGCCGTGGGCTTTTTCAGTTAACCGGCCACGATAATTATTGGCATTGCGGAAAGGCATTAGGCCAAGATTTTGTGATGAATCCGGATTTAATCGCCACACCGATGTTTGCCGCGCTATCGGCCGGATGGTTTTGGGAAACGCACGGGTGTGGTAAATTGGTTGATAACGCGGAAACATTGTGCAAAAGAATCAATGGCGGTTTGATTGGCCTACAAGATAGAATCGCCCAATCGGCAAAAGCATTACAGGTTTTAGGAGGATAAGATGGCAACGAATTTTAAATTCACCAAAGGCGAAACTAAACACGAAATGGATAAACATTTTGTGGTTAAAAAGGAATGGCAAAAAGAGCGTGAGCACGTTATGCGGATTGAAAAAGAATTAAAAAAGCATGAAAAAACGGATATTTCACACGCACACCCTAGCCATTCGCATGATGCGGGGATGAAACAACCAAGCGCACCATTGCCCAATATGCGTAAGGGCTAACGATTTAAATACAGATCGGTTAGTGGCACGCCTTTGGGCCATTGGTTAGTAATTTGTAGATAGTGTATGGTTTGAATGTGCGCTAGATACCACGCGTGCATTCTTTCCGCCTTTGTCATAAGATGGCCGCTATCAATTTCTTGATGGCAAGGTTGGCAAAGCGCGGCAACATAATTATCGGATGCCTTAATCCCGCGGCCCTTGCCGCCGTGCCAATTAGAATGCGCGGCCTGAGATTCGTGGTGACCACACCGTTGACAAGACATCGCCGCCACTACTTTTAATAAGGATTTGTTGCGAATGTAATTCATCTTTGGATATGATTTCACGGGTGCTATATCGGTGCCCGCCTTTGCATTCATATCGCCGCCGCTTGGATTCATCATCATTGGTGCGTGTTTCTAGTATTTTTCCGATTAATCCACAGGTGGGGCATTTCATTCGTGTGACCTTATCCCAAGGCGCTCGGATGCCTCCCTTGTGCGCCAAATATCAATCGATAGCCTCGATGCCTCTAGCTGATATTTTAGCGTCTCCTCCGTCAACACCGCGTTTTCCAAGTCTTCAATTAATCCCAAATATTCCGGATCACATAGCGCCTCCCTTTCCTGCGCCGCTATTTGCGTGAATTCACCGGCAACGGATCGCATACAAATGGCTTTGGCACTTTTTAACTTTAATTCGCACCCAATCCGAATGGATTTGGCCTTTGCATACGCCGTTGCGTTGTCATAGATAAACTGTGCGTGTCTTTCAGGTGTCATTCGATAATTCCTCTATCACCGCCCAAGTGGCGATCAAAATCATTAATAACGCAATTGATCCTAGAAAAAGCATAAGAATAATCAGTAAAGTATTCATTCCGTCTCCCTTATCAACACCTCTATGTGCGGATCGCCATATCGCTTAGCCACAAACAAATTAACGATTTGGCTATCAGATACAAAAATCACACCATTGCAAGCATCTAACGCGCTTTTGGCCACGTTATCGATATCCGGCTTTTTAATTGGCTTTTCCAAGCCGTTTAAACACGATTCCTTGCGTTTTTTAGAATAGCTTGATGGGATGGCCAAGGATATGTAAACAAACGCGTCTAACGCCGTTGTAAGCGGCATTGATGCGCCCATTGATTTTTGTGCCGCCAATCGAATTATGCTTTCATAGGATAGCGTTTTAGCATCGGTGTATGCCCTAACAAATCCGCCTTGGCGTGTAAAGCGTGGGCGGCCCTTTCCGTGCGGTTGGCCATCAACCCGAAATGTCACATGAAACATTTAATTCATCCATTCTTTGTTTAATTGCTATTCCCAATCCCTTAAACATTCCGGTTGGATCGTTTTCCAACTCTTTCACGCGTTGCCTAACGTAATCAATCCAACCGGGCTTAAGTGCTAAACGCGCGTAATGTTCAACCGGATCAAGCATTGTTTTTGATCATTTTAAATTTTGCTTTCACATCATCGGGCATGGCCACGGCGTTTTTAGCATCGTTTTCTAACTTAATCAGGATTGGATCGCGCCCAATCGTGCTAGGCACCGTTTGGTGAATAACATCAACTTTTGGCAAAACCCATTCGGCTTTGAATGTTGACCAACCACGCTCACAACAAATCTTGATCACCTCATCTATGGTCAAGTTGGCTTTGGCCGCCTCCGCCTGAATTGATGCGATCAATGTTTCGGTTAGTGTTTTGTTTTTGGCTTTTAAAACTTTTTCAAAATCCGTATATATATGGTTATTGGTTACTGGTTCTTGGTTATTGGTTGCTATTGGGGTGGCATTGGGGGGGCTATGGGGTGGCCATAGGGGGGCTATGGGGGGGCTATTCCAACGTTTAGCCGCACCACGTTTACCGGCGTTACTTAACTCACGATATTTTGCAATTTCCTCATCCGCCCGCGGGTGAATATATCCATCGGGTGTATCGTGAAAAAATTCATTTAAAACGGAAAGAACATCTTGTTCGTATTCAAGCATTCCAATTTGCCTAGCAATATTTCTTTGCTTAATCGGCGCTTCATGTAAATAGTAATGATCAAGCAAACGCCGAAAAGCTATATCTTCAATGATCGTTAAATGATGGGTGTGGGATTTGTAATCCCCAATATGGAAATTGTAATAGTGCATATAACCTTACGTTTTTCGGTTTGCGTTAAAAAGAAAACATCGGCAGGACGGTAACGAATCGTCTTTTCGGGAGCTACCCTAGCCGCGTTTCAAATCATTATATCAACTAAACAAAAACCATTCCGGATGTAAAAGTTGTAATTGCCACACACGGGCCATAGGGATTTCAACCCATTGGCTAACCGCGCCCCTAGTTATTCCAAGGATACGCGCCAATTCCGCCTTTGATCCGGCACATTCGATTGCTTTGTTTAATGTCATAAGCCATATTATAGTTTAGTTAAATATACAAATCAACTATTGCATGGATGTTTAGTAGGCTATACAATACACCACAATCCACATATCGTGGTCTTTTTAAGGAAATCAAAATGGATTTATATGGTGTTGATTTATTCGGCGATGTTGTTAAGCCTAATGCGGAAAGCGTTATTAACCAACGTTTTATATTGCCGCCATTCACAATATTAAATGCCCAATCGGGCGAATGGCAAGAAAGAAAAAGGGCGTGGATTGCGTTGGGGATTAAATCGGAGGTGGGGCGGGGGGAAAACCTAATGGAATCTAGCGAAAGCACCATTTGGTATCACAACCGGAAAAAATACGCGCACACATTTAATACAACGGATTGGATCAAAAAGAATGATCTAAGCGGCGGTGCCCAAGGGCTTGGGGCAACATCGGTGTTTGATCCGGTGCTATCGGAATTGGCCTACAAATGGTTTTGCCCTTTGGGCGGCTTAGTGGTTGATCCCTTTGCCGGTGGATCGGTGCGGGGGATTGTGGCGGGTGCTATGGGGCGGAATTATTGGGGGTGTGATTTAAGGCAAGAACAAATTGATGCCAATATCATCCAAGCCAACGATATTAATACAAAAATTAAGCCCCAATGGGTTTGTGGCGATAGCATGGAAACGAAATTGCCGGATGCGGATTTCATCTTTAGTTGCCCGCCTTATGGCGATTTGGAGGTGTATTCGGATCACCCACAAGATTTATCAAACATGGATTTCCACGCCTTTCTAGCGGCTTATAGGCGGATTATTTGGCGATCCGTTAGGGCGCTAAAGGATGATTCGTTTGCGTGCTTTGTGGTGGGCGATTTCCGCGATAAAAAGGGCTTTTATAGAAACTTTGTTAGCGAAACAATTAATGCCTTTGAAATATGCGGGGCACGGCTATATAACGAGGCGATACTAGCGACATCGGTTGGATCGGCCGCCATGCGCGTGACAAAGCAATTTGAAATAGGCCGAAAGATGGCCAAAGTGCATCAAAACGTTTTGGTGTTTTGCAAGGGCGATTGGCGCAAGGCAACACAAAAAATCAACGATAGTGAAAAAAACAACAATATTTAATTTATTTTAAAAAATTAGGGTTTGTCCTATGTTTAGATGTTTAGATGGCTATACAATAACAATCATGCCGCAACACATCGTAAGCGGTCTTTTAAGAAAGTAGCAAGATGAAAAAATCATACATTTTAGAAACACAAGACACATTGCAACATTTTGAATACGCAACTGTGCAAGATGCTTTAGATAGCGCCCGTGAATTATTAAAAGGCAATCGCCCTTTTATTATGTTTACATCTAAAGAAAATAAAACACCGGTTTCTTGGAAATACGATGCGCCTTTGAATGTTGAATTCTTAGGTGCCGCGCCCGCACGCAATGGCCAAGATTATTAATGACAAAAGAACAAGCCAACCTAATCCTAGATCAAGTGCGGGTTGGCATTCAATATCCCGCACACATCATCAACCAAGCACTAACAATCACAGGTGATTTAAATGGAAAGATACCACAGAACAACGAAAGACGCATTTCCGAATACTATGGAATATGGGGCTTGCATAGAGAAACCGATTCGCAAGATGTTTACGAAACTTGAATTGTTTGCATACGCAATTGCAATTGTTGTCATTATGTTAGATATGTTTGTGTGGAGGCCATGAAATGAATAGATTTGAAAACATTGTTAAAAATTGCGATGACGCAATGGCCCAATACCAATTCAAAAGCAATTACGCATTTGAAAGCGGATATTACAAATTACAAGTTGAATCACTTTGCAAGGAAATTGAATTTTTGCAACAGGAATTGGAATCAACGATTGAGCAAATCAAAGAAATAACAAAGGATTTCGCATGAAAAACATTTCAACAGCATTGGTTAAAGCACAAAAGGCATTTAACCCCGCGCTAAAGCAATCCATCAACCCACACTTTAAATCACGCTATGTTGATTTGGCGGGGTGTGTGGAGGCGGTGATTGATGCGCTAAACGATAACGGAATATTCTTATTACAAAAAACCTACGAATGTGCGGATGGCGTGATTGTGGAAACAATCTTTATCCACGAAAGCGGCGAAAGATTGGAATGCGGTATGTTGCATTTCCCCGCCGTTAAGGCCGATCCACAGGGCTACGCATCGGCATTAACCTATGCGCGGCGCTATTCGCTTATGGCCGCGTGCGGGATTGCACCGGAAGATGATGACGGAAACCACGCATCCAAGAAAGTGGAAACAAAGATTGTTAGCCACGTTAATGTTAAAGAATTGGATAAGCTAATCGAAAAGATGCGCCACGCGGAAAATCAGGAACAATTAGTGGCATCGTATCGAATAGCATTTCAGGCGTGCCAAAGCGAAAAAGCACACCAAGATCGCGTGATTGCCGTTAAAGACGAAATGAAAGAAAAGGTGCCCGCATGATGAATAGTGATTACGCCGCGGAAAGCGATTATTGGCGCGAACAAGATGCAATCGAAAACGCGTATCGAAACGAATTGCTAAAGCACCCACATTGCCTTGATCCGGATCACCCCGGATGCGAAAAATGCGAGGTTAACGATGATTGATGAAAGAATCCAAATCATGTTGTATCACGAAAGCCAATTTAGTGATGAATTCTTTAGTTGGTTTCCGAACAACGAACACATTTACGATGCTTTTCAACACGAAACAATGAAAATCATTCGCAAAGGCTATAAGCACTATTCGGGGCGCACGATCTTGGAGGTGTTAAGGCACCATTCGGCACTTAGCGAAAATGGGATTTGGAAATTGAACAACAACCACACGCCTTATCTTTGCCGATTGTTTGCCTTGATGAATCCTAGATATGCGGATATTTTTGAATACCGCACCGTTAAAAAACCCAAATTAAGATTGGCCGAATGATGAAAAAAGTTAAACAAAAAACAAAAGAACAATTGCACGAAGAAATTATGCAATTATTTGTGGGGCAAGAAATGTCAACCACGTTGGCGGCATTGATTGAAACAATGGTTGGTGTGTCAAATTTCATGGAAATTGAAAGATACGATGTGATCGATATGGTTGTTGCCGAATTAAACATTTATAGGGATATGGAAAATGAAAACATTGTTTGATGATCAAATTAGAAAAACGGATAGGATATTAAAAAACCTAAATGTGCAATATCTAATCATCACACCCGATGGCCATAGATTTGGAAACATTGAATCGATCCCCCAAAAGAAAAGATCATTCAAATACAAATGGGGCGAATTGAAAACCTACATATCGCCTTATTTAAACGAATTGTTAACGGGCATTGAAATATGTGTGCCCTATAACAATTACGATAAAGACCGGCTATCGGGCGCTATTTGCGGATACGCATCGGATAATTGGGGCGTTGGATCGTATACATACAAGTGCAAGAAAGATGGAATTCACATAATGAGGTTACTATGATGGAACAAAGATCGGATGAATGGTTTGCCGCACGCCTTGGAAAAGTAACCGCAAGCCGCGTGGCGGATGTGATTGCAAAGACAAAAACCGGCCCAAGCGCAAGCCGCGAAAACTATTCAACACAATTGGTGTTGGAAAGGCTAACCAACAAACAAGCGGAAAGCTACACCAATGCCGCGATGCAATGGGGCACGGAAACGGAACCAATGGCGCGGCAAGCCTATGAATTGAAACGTGGGCTATTTGTTAACGAAACCGGCTTTGTGGATCACCCAACAATAGAAATGTCAGGCGCAAGCCCCGATGGATTGGTGGGCATGGATGGGTTGATCGAGGTGAAATGCCCCAATAGCGCCACACACATGGAAACCATGCTAACGCAAAAGGTGCCGGCTAAATACATTCCACAAATGATGTGGCAAATGGCTTGCACCGGCCGCAATTGGTGTGATTTTGTTAGCTATGATCCGCGGTTTCCGGAAAATCTACAAATATTTATTGAAAGGGTTGAATACGATCCAACGTATGTGCGGATGTTGGAATTAGAAATTACACAGTTTTTGGATGAAGTTACGAAAAAAGTTGAAATATTAAGGAAATTCAAATGAGCAAGGTATTAAAGGAAATCAAAGTTATAAGCGGAACCTATACCAACAAGGATGGCCAACAGAAAAACCGCTATCAAAAGATTGGATCGGTGATTGATACTAAAAACGGCGCAATGTTAAAAATCGATTGCGTGCCGGTTGGCGGTTGGGATGGATGGGCCTACATGAATGACCCCATAGAAACGCCTTACGCGGCCCCACAAGGCGGCCGGCCAATGGGGCGTGGGGTAAGTGCTATGGATGACGATGTGCCGTTTTGATCATGGAAAAAACGCCGGAAAATGAGGAATTTGAGCGTATGCTTGCAAAGATTGATTTACAACTTACGCCATCTAAAGACAGCCAATTGGTTTCATTGCGCCGATGGGAAATTGACGAAATGATCCGATTGGCGGTTTTGGCAGAGCGTGAGGAATGTGCAAAATTATGTGAAGAATATTTTGAACGTGTAATGGCTAGTCGAATCCGAGCAAGGGGACAAGAATGAAAACCAATTATCCATCTTATTGTTGCCAAAAATGTGGTGAATTGATTGGCTGGATTGGTCGTGTTATGCCGTTTCATAAATGCAAGGAGAAAAAACATGAATCCATTACCAACATATAAAGAAAATGGTGAGTTAGACACTAGGTTAAGAATAGACCCTGTAACTGGGGATGTAGGCATAGGAACGGCTAAAGGAGTTGTTACCTTTTACAAACCTCCTGACCCAGTTGGTTATTGGTGTTTGTATGGTGGTGGGCCTACAACAAAATTTGCAATGTTTCAAAAACCAACGGATAAACAAATCAAAAACACAACTGAATTGTTGGGATGGATTTGGGAGGATGCGAAATGACTAAAGACGAAGCAGTTATTTTACTCTGCGAACATTTTAGCGAAGGTATGGTACGCACTATTGTTGATGCTATTGCTAAAGACGAAGTATTACAACTTGCATTAGAAGCTCTGACTGATTTTGATTACGACAAACGCATCAAAGCTATTGAAAGTATTAAAGAAGCACTAAAAACAAAAGATGAGCAACGCACATGGGTAGGACTGACGGATGAGGAAATTGAAAGTGTTTACATGAATACTATGAATTTTCAACAAAATGCAAAGGCTTTAGAAACCAAGCTAAAAGAAAAAAACACTTGACAAACCCAAAATGTGATATAGTGTAATTGCTACAAAGTGTAGTGTTTTTTGCAAAGAAACAAAGGATTTATCATGGGATACCCCAAAATGGAAAATTTGCCAATGGGCGCAAAATCATCTGATCGCACCGGCGAAAAGAATGTGCGCGTGCCAAAAGAGGATAAAGAAAGATTTGTGCCCGGCGCATCAGGGGAAAAAATCCCCCGCGGCGCATTGTCAAGTGACACATCCGGAGAGCGCAAGCGCCCGATCGAGGGCGGTGTGGGCATGGGCAAGATGGATGGAATTGGTAGCCGTGATTCCAAGCACATGGGAATGCACGATGGCCGCTTGGGCGAAATGAAAGGTGGATCATCGGAATCTACTTGTTATGAGCACAAGCGTATGGATCACGTCCAAGATTCAATGTAATGCGAAACACCCCAAAGTCTAGAACACAATGGGGCGTTTCTAACCACAGAAACTAAGAGGGTAGTTAATATGGCTGATGACAATTGTAAGGTATGCCGGTTTTACATAGGGCACGATTTAGGATCATGCCGCCGGTATCCCGATTACAAAACCCGTTCCCAAAACGAATGGTGTGGCGAATTTGCAAGGAAAGAAATCTCGGTGGGTAATGCAGTTGCCGAGAGTTTGCCCGAGGCTAGCGCCTTGGGCGTTTTTTCAAGCCCCAAGCGCGGGAGGCCACGGAAAAATGATTAAGCCATTGCGTGATAAGATATTTGTAAAGCCTATTCAACGAATCCAAAGCGATTTGTGGATACAGACGGCGGAGGCACCCACGGTGGGGCATATCACCGCATTGGGCGATGATGCCAAGGATCAGGGGCTAAGTGTTGGGGATAAGATTTATTTCGGCACATTGGCCAAGGATTACAAAGACGAATATCTAAAATATCAAGAATTAAAAGATGAAAATTTAATTGTGATGTCTTGGAAAGATGTGTGTTTTGTGGAGGAAATGGAATGAAAGCCGGTTTATACGCTAATATTCATGCCAAACAGGAACGGATCAAGCGGGAAAAGGCCGCGGGTGAGCCGGTTGAAAAGATGAGAAAGCCCGGCACCAAGGGCGCACCAACCGCCGCCGCATTTAAACAATCCGCAAAAACGGCCAAAAAATGAAAGCACACGATAAACCAATCCCACACAAAACAACGGGCAAGGGCAAAACCTACAACCCAACGGAAAAGGGGGCCGGAATGACGGCCAAGGGGCGTGCGGAATACAATGCCAAAAACGGATCAAATCTAAAGGCACCGGCACCCAACCCCAAAACCGAAAAGGATAAGGGCCGAAAGGCATCATTTTGTGCGCGAATGGAAGGTGTAGTCAAGCACGCCAAAGGCCCCGCCGAAAGGGCCAAGGCATCATTAAAGAATTGGAATTGCTAAATGCCATTAATCAAATCAACCAAAAAAGAAGCATTCAAAAAGAACATTGAAGCCGAAGTGAAAGCGGGCAAGCCGGTAAAGCAGGCGGTAGCCATAGCCTATTCGGAAAAGCGCGAAGCCGCCAAAGCAAAGGCGAAAAAGAAATAATGGAACGCGGCCGCCCAACACTATATGACCCAAAGTATTGCGATCTAGTTGTCGAATTAGGCGCAAAGGGTAAAAGTGTAGAACAAATTTCTACATATTTGGGTGTGTCATTAAGAGTTATGTATGATTGGCGTGATCGTTATCCGGACTTTCTGCACGCCTTGGATGATGCCAAGATAGCGGAGCAAACGTGGTGGGAGGAACAGGCGCAGACATATATGCTAGAGCACAAGGATGGGGCCAAGCTAAACGCAAGTATTTGGTCACGATCAATGGCCGCACGTTTCCCAAAGAAATATCGTGAATCGGTTAAACAAGAAATCACCGGTGAAAATGGCGCACCATTGCTAACAAACATTGCGGTGACGTTTGTAAGCCCAAATGGAGGCTAATATTGAATTCCCGCTAAAGTTGCAATGCCTATTCCAACCGGCACGCTATAAGGTGTTGTTTGGAGGGCGAGGGGGGGCAAAAAGTTGGGGAATAGCTAGGGCGCTGTTGATCATCGGCGCTAACAAGGCAACACGCGTGCTATGTGCCCGTGAATTTCAAACATCTATCAGGGATTCCGTTCATAAGCTATTGTGTGATCAAATCACCGCAATGGGGCTAACGGAATTCTATGAAATAACGGATAGAACAATCCGCGGCAAGAATGGATCGGAATTTAACTTTGTTGGCCTAAAAAATAATGTGGCGAATGTAAAGAGCTATGAGGGCGTGGATGTGTGTTGGGTGGAGGAGGCGCAGACGGTTTCTAAGCGATCATGGGATACGCTAATCCCAACGATTAGAAAAGAACAATCGGAAATATGGGTTTCATTCAATCCGGAATTAGAAACGGATGAAACCTACCAAAGATTCGTTATCCACACGCCCGAAAACGCCATTGTGCAAAAGATCAATTGGTCTGATAACCCGTGGTTTCCGGATGTGTTGCGGCTAGAAAAAGATACGCTAAAGAATCGTGATCCGGAGGCGTATAACATGGTGTGGGAGGGGATTTGTAGGCAAACCGTGGATGGGGCCGTTTTTGCCAAGGAAATCCAATTGGCCGATCTACAAGAAAGAATCGGAAAGGTGCCCTACGATCCGATTAAACCCGTTCACGTTGTCTTTGATTTGGGTTGGGCGGATGCAACGGCATTGTGGTTTGTGCAATTCGTGGGAATGGAAACCCGCCTAATCCGCTATTTTGAAACATCACAAGAAACCATATCGGCTATCTTGGCCAAGATGCAAACTTTTGGATATGTGTTTGACACGCTATGGCTACCGCATGATGCGGAAAACAAGACATTGGCGGCGGCGGGGCGATCAATTGAGGAAATTGTGCGGGCGGCGGGCTATAAGACGCGGATTATCCCAAGGACACCAATAGCGGATTCAATTAACGCCGCACGCACGATCTTTAGCAATTGTTGGTTTGATAGAATAAATTGCGCCGATGGGCTACAATGCCTTAGACACTACCGGTATGAGGTTGATCCGGATACGAAACAGTTTTCAAGAACACCATTGCATGATCAATATTCGCATGGCGCGGATGCGTTTCGGATGTTGGGATTGATGATCCAAGAGCCAAAGAAATTGGTAGTGAAAAAACCCGTTTATGAACCAGCGAATTGGATGGGATAGATATGGCCGATAACCAAACAGAATTCGATCCACGGATTGATGAGGCGAAAAAGTTCTTAAAGTTAGCCAATGACGCGGATACGAATAACCGATCCGAGGCGCTAGAGGATTTGAAATTCGCCGCCGGTGATCAATGGCCGGTTGAAATACAGAATAGCCGATCATTGGAGGCACGGCCATGCCTAACGATCAACAAGATCGATGCGTATGTAAGGCAAGTCACTAATCAACAAAGACAACAACGCCCGCGGATTAAAGTCCACGGCATGAATAACCAATCCGATGCCAAGATTGCGGAAATCTTAACGGGGATATGCCGCCATATTGAGGTGCAATCGGATGCGGATCACGCTTATGACAACGCGTTTAATTACGCGGTGCGGATGGGCTTTGGCTATTGGCGGCTAAAAACGGATTATGTGCGGGAAAATTCCTTTGATCAGGAAATATACATTGAGCCGATACACAACCCATTCACCGTGTATTTTGATCCAAATAGCATCTTGCCGGATGGATCGGATGCGGAAAAGTGCCTAATAACGCAAGTGGTTAGCAAGGAAATATTCCGAAAGATGTATCCCGGCGCGGATGATGGCGCGGGATTTACACAACGCGGCACCGGCGATAGCAATGCGGAATGGGTGATGCGGGAGGATATCCGGATTGCGGAATATTGGTATACGGAAAGAAAGGCGGATAAGCTATGCCTATTAAGCAATGGCGAAAAGGCTTTCCGATCCGATTTGCCCGATCAGGCGGAAATGTTGGCCCGTGGCTTGGTGGTGGTTGATGAAAGGCCATCATTTAAAAAAGAGGTGAAACAGATCATTTGCACGGGCATGGAGGTGCTAGAGGAGGGCAAATGGGCAAGCAAATACATTCCAATTGTGCCGGTGTATGGTGAGGAATTCATTGTTGAAAACAAGCGCAAAAAATATGGCTTGGTGCGAATGGCCAAAGACCCACAAAGGATGTATAACTTTTGGAAAACCGCGCTAACCGAATCCGTTGCCCTAGCGCCAAAGGCCAAGTGGTTAATTGCCGAGGGACAGGATGAGGGCCACGAGAATGAATGGGCACAGGCAAACATTAAATCGATGCCGGTGTTGCGATACAAGCAAAAGGATATCGAGGGCGTGCCCGCGCCGGTGCCAACACGGATTCAACCGGAGGCACCGCCCGCGGGAATTATGGCCGCCGCGGATGGAATTAATAGCGATATGCAAGCGGTTTTGGGCATCTTTGATCCAAACCAAATGCCAACCGGAAACATTAGCGGCAAGGCCCTAAATGGCCAACAACAACAAATTGATCTATCTAATTACCACTATTACGATAATCTAACGCGATCCATTAAGCACACGGCCCGAATTATTCTTGATCTAATCCCCAAAATCTACGATAACGCGCGTGTGATGCGGATTATTGGCGATGATGGAAAGCCGGATTTGGTTGAAATCAATAAGCGTGGCCAAGACGAACAAGGCGTTGAAAAGATATTAAACGATGTTACCGTTGGCGAATACGATGTGGTGATGGATACCGGCCCCGGCTACAACAGTAAACGGATTGAGGCGGTTGAATCGATGATGCCTTTGTTAAGTGCCGATCCCAATTTGATGAATGTTGCCGGTGATTTGATCTTTAGAAACATGGATTTCCCCGGTGCGGATGTAATTGCGGATCGATTGGCCGCAAGCAACCCATTGGCACAAATTGATGATAAATCACCCGTGCCGCCACAAGTGCAAATGCAATTGGCCCAATCCAAACAAACTATTCAACAATTGCAACAACAATTACAAGCAATGCAATTGATGATTAAGAATCGTGCGGATGTGGAGCAGATGAAACAGGATGCGGAAACCAAGCGCACATTGATCAAAGAAACCAACCGCGCCCATGATATTGAATTGCGTGATCAGGAAAGACACATGGATATGGTCTTAAAGACACACACGCAAGCACAAGATACGGTGGCTAAGACACAGACGCAATTAGAGGTAGAAAATATCAAAGCCCAATTGGCCATTTATTTGGCGCATTTGGATCGGATAAGTGAACGTGAAGCAAAGGCGGAAGCCATAGAAAGGGCAATCTAATGATGAATGATGAACAAAAAGAATTGGCTAAAAAATATGCCAAAGAACAACACGAAAAAGCTAAAACACATCCAAAATTTGAAAAAATGAAATCCGAAATGGGTAGAAAACAAGCCATTGAGGCCGCCCTTAGTGATTTGAATAACAAACAATATAAAGAAAATTTCAACACCGGATCAAAAGAACAAGTGGTTTATGAACACAAACGAAATGGGCGTGTTTGACAAAGTAATGATTTCGTGTAAAGATTACACAAACCTTACCCGTGGGGATGCACGGGGTTAATTCTTAGGGAAACCTATGTCGGAAAAAGAAGCGGGCCAAGTGCTCACAAGCGAGAATGCGGCGGAATTTTATGCAAATCGTTTAGGTTTAGCCGATCAAACGGATGATGTGGCGGTGGATGCCGAGCCATCAACGGAGGTGGTTGAGAATGAACCCGAGGTGCAAGAGGAAGCCAAACCCGTAGAGGAAAAGCGGGCGAACCCAAAGTTAGAGAAAAGATTTTCCGAATTGACGAAACAACGCGAGGCGGCAAAGGCGGAGGCGGAAGCGGAACGCCAACAAAGGCAAGCGTTGGAGGATAGGTTAAGGGCACTTGAGCAAGTGGCGGCACCACAAAGGCCGAGCGTTGATCAGGAACCGCAACCGGGGCAATTTCAGGATGCGTTTGAATATGCAAAGGCTTTGGCCCAATATTCAACCGAAAAGGCGTTGGCGGAAAGGGATCAACAGGAGGCGAATCGCAAGGCTAATGAGGAAAGACAAAAGGTTATCCAATCTTGGTCATCCAAATTAGATCAAGTGAAAGCCGAATTGCCCGATTACGATGAAATGGTTTCAACGGCTAATGTTGTTGTTTCCGATGAAATCCGTGATTCCATATTGGAATCGGATGTAGGCCCAAGAATCCTATATCACTTGGCGGAGGATTTGGAATACGCACAAAAGTTGGCGGCCATGCCCACACGCAAAGCCCTTCTTGAATTGGGAAAATTGGAAAAGCTATACGAAAAGGCGGAACCGGCTAAGGAGACTACGGTCAAGACAAGTAAAGCACCCGCACCGGTGCGTGCCTTAAAGCCTAGCGGTGGTGTTGCGGATATTCCCATTAATTCAAGTGGTGAATTTCACGGCACATATCAGGCGTGGAAAGAGGCGCGGCGGGCGGGAAAAATCAGGTAATTTTTTTAAGGAAAGATCATGTCAAACAATTTATTGACGATATCAAAAATCACAAATGAAGCTCTTATGGTGCTCGAAAACGAATTGACGTTTACGAGCGAGGTGGACCGCAATTACGATGATCAGTTCGCAGTGGTCGGTGCAAAAATCGGTAACACGGTTAATGTTAGACGTCCCGGACGCTTCATTGGTACCACAGGCCCCGCGCTAAACGTTGAGGATTTCAACGAAACTAGCGTGCCCGTGACACTAAGCACCCAGTTCCATGTGGACACGCAGTTCACGACCCAAGACTTAGCGCTAAGCCTCGACATGTTCAGCGACCGAGTTTTGAAACCCGCTGTGGCCGCCATAGCCAATAAGATAGACCGTGATGGATTGGTGATGGCTAAAAACAATACCGCAAATATTGTTGGCACGGCCGGAACACCGCCCACAGGTTTGATCACATATCTAACCGCCGCGGCTTATTTGGATGCGGAGGGCGCACCCCGTGATGGCCGCCGGTCTTGTATTGTGGAGCCATTTACATCGGCAACCATTGTTGATTCACTAAAAGGCTTGTTTGTTCCACAAGAGGCTATCGGTGAGCAATACAGGAAGGGGTTGATGGGCAGGGACAGCGCGGGGATGAATTGGAAAATGGACCAGAACGTGGTTAGCCAAACCTTTGGCAATAGCCCTACGGCCGTTTTATCGTGCAATACAAGCACCGCAACGGGATTTTTGACATCAGGATGGGCACAGACATCAACAATCGCACTAAGCGCCACTACGGCCGCCGGTCAATTGAATGTTGGTGATGTGATTCAGATTGCAAACGTCTACGCCGTTAACCCACAAAACCGCCAAGCCTATGGTAGCAACAAGCTAAGAAACTTTGTTGTCACCGCGGCCGCCACGGTTGCCACAAGCGGCACCACTAGCGTCACCGTTAGCCCCGCCGTTATCACCGCCGGTCAATTCCAAAACGTTAGCGTGACAAGTGCGGGCGCAAGCACCGTGACACCATTTAACAATAGTGGCACCGTTTCACCCCAAAACATAATCATGCACCGTAACGCTTTCTGCTTGGCCGTGGCGGATCTCGAGCTACCCGAGGGGGTGCACTTCGCGGGCCGTGCAAGCGATAAAGAAATCGGCCTTTCCATGCGTGTGGTACGTCAGTACACCATCAACAATGATTCGATTCCAACCCGTTTGGATGTCTTATATGGATGGGCACCGTTGTATCCCGAATTGGCTTGCCGTGTTGCGGCTTAACGTTAAACATTAGGAGTAAAAAATCATGGCAAATCCCGGACCAGCAACCACAGTAAGCAATCACCCACAAAACTTGGCCACAAACCAAGCCTTGCGTTTGATTGCATCCGCACAATCCGTTAACCTAGCCCTAGCGGGTGATACCGCTATGACGGTGGTGGATGTTTCTAAATTTGTTCCCGTAAGCGTGTTGATCACCAACGGCCTTAACAGTAGCGGCGCAACAACCACTATTGCAACGGCAACCGTTGGTGTTTACACCGGCGCATCACAAACAGGATCAACCGTGTTGACAACCGCCGCGTTGACAAGCAACACCGGTGGCCCTTATGTGACAACATCCACGGCAACAAATCCCGCAACCGCAATTTCTAACCCATCCACAATGTATGTGAATGTGGGCACAACGATTGCCGCCACTTGCGATGTATTTGTTTACGGCTATGACCTTACATTCTTACCATAATGTTTAGGTAAATACGAAAAAGGCCATCCACAAAACGGGTGGCTTTTTTTATTTTTCAAGATACAATCAACACAAAGGAGTTTTTATGTCATTACAAACAACAATCCTTAGGGGGAATATTCTTAATTCTTTCCTTGTTTACCCCACTTTATCCCCCGCCGCCGTTTCTGGCACACAAGCAACACAAACATTCACGATCCCCGGCCTTGTGGTCAACGATTTTGTGAATATTTCCTTGCAAGGTGCCCAAACAACCGGTGTGGGAATCGCTAACGCGTGGGTTTCGGCCGCTAACACCCTTTCTATTCAATTCACCAATAGCACAGGATCATCGGCAACGCCAGCATCCGGTGTTTATACACTTGGTGTTGATCGCTTAGAGGGCACGATCCTACCAACCAATGCGGTGTAATCATGGCCGGATCAACCGTTCAACGCAACGCGGGTCAGACGTATTGTCTTAGCGTCACCAATAGTGCCCATGCAAGCACTTTGATTGATGATCAGACAAACGATCAGATCAACTTCTGCTCATTCCTAAACACGGGCGCATCGCCCATTGCGGTTAAGTTTGCGAATTATTCGCCATGCCCCGCCGCAACGTTTCCGAGTGATGGAACACCAGGGGATTATGTTTTGCCTGCGGGTATGACTTCTCCCCTTATCTTGGCAACACCAACCACGCCCTTTTACATGACGGCAATTAGTAATAGTGGCACGGCGGGTTTGCTTTATGTAACGGCCGTTGGCGATCAAAGCTAACATGGTTGGCCCTAACAAAACTGTTGACCAAAACCTACTGCCCGTTCAGGCGTATTTTGCGGTCGATGGCACGTTTCAGACCTTTATCGGTCAGGGCCAACCTTTCACGGCCACAATCAGCCCTATTCAAAGCGGGCTAACAATCACCAATAGCACCCTAGATTCAAGCCCTATTGGGGCTACAACGCCATCTACGGGGGCTTTTACAAGCATATCCACAACAACGGGCACGATCACCACATCGCCCGCTAATTCAACGGATATTGCCAATAAATATTATGTGGATATGGTTGCCCAAGGGCTTGGCCCAAAGGCGGCGTGCCAAGTTGGAACAACCACAAACATCACGCTTTCGGGGCTACAAACCATTGATGGATACACCACATTAACTGGTGATCGGGTTTTAGTCAAGAATCAAAGCACATCATCACAAAACGGCATCTATATTGCGTCATCAACGGCTTGGGCACGGGCGGTTGATATGGATGTGTGGGCGGAGGTTTCGGGCGCTTACACAGTGCTTTTAAACGGCGGACAAGCCGATACGGGATGGGTTTGCACGGCATCACAAACGGGCACAATCGGTGTCACCGCAATGCCTTGGGTGCAATTTAGCGGATCGGCAACGTATTATGCGGGCACGGGGCTAACGCTATCATCCAATACATTTAGCATCACCAACACGGGTGTCACGGCCGCAAGCTATGGATCGGCAAGCCAAACAGTCACTTTTGTGATTAACGCCCAAGGCCAAATCACTAGCGCAACATCACAGAATATTGCTATTGCGGCATCACAAATCACAAGTGGCACGATTTCATCTAGCCTTGTAAGCGGGTCTTACACGGGAATCACGGGTGTTGGCACGCTAACGGCGGGCACTTGGAATGCAAGCACCATAGCGGTGGCCTATGGAGGCACGGGGGCAACAACGCTAACGGGGTATGTTTACGGCAACGGCACGGGTGCTATGACGGCCGCAACAACGATTCCAACAACCGCGCTTAGTGGCACGATTACTAACGCACAATTGGCCAATTCCACAATTTCGGGCGTGGCTTTGGGTGGAAATCTATTTGCTTTAACGATTGGATCAAATCTAAGCGGCACAAGTTATAACGGATCAAGTGCGGTGACGATTTCAAACACCGCGCCAATGGTTTATCCCGCATCGGGGATACCCAATTCAACCGGATCGGCATGGGGATCATCTTATTCAACAAGTGGATCGGGATCGGTTTTAGCATTGGCAACGGGCGCAAGCCTAGCAAACCCGACTGTTTCTAATTACGCGACATTTACGCCCCAATCATCTTTGCCCAATTACGCACAGGGCGAATTGTTTTATGACCAAGCACAAGATGCCTTGGCTTACTACAACGGCGTAACGAATAATGAATTGCACATTGGGCAAGAAATTCAATTAAAGGTTTACAACAACACGGGATCAACAATCAATGTTGGCCAACCCGTTTACATCACTAGCACATCTAGCGGATTTATTTATCCTTGCGTGGCTTTGGCCATTGCTAATAGCCTAACCACGGCCAACGTGATTGGATTGGCAAATCAGGCTATTCCAACGGGCACGGCGGGCTATGTGACCACGATTGGGGTTGTATCGGGTGTTAACACGGGCACTTATACAGTTGGTGACACGCTTTATTTATCGCCTTATTCGGCGGGCTATTATCAAAACACCATACCGCCCACGGGCTATGCCGTCAAAATTGGCACAGTTTCTTATGTAAATTCTAGTGGCCAAATTTACGTCAACAAAAGCAATTTGTCGGTTCAAGCGGGCAATATTGTTGGCCAAGTGGCTATAACGAATGGCGGCACAAACGGCACGGCAACACCCACGGCGGGTGCGGTTGCTTACGGAACGGGCACGGCTTACGGATTCACGGCGGCGGGCACAAGTGGCCAAGTCTTACAATCCAACGGATCAAGTGCGCCTAGTTGGGTGTCACCAACGGCCTACGCAACAGTCACCGATGACACCACAACAAACGGCACGCGATACCCATTATTTGCCAACCAAACGGCGGGTAATTTAAGCACCGAATACACATCTAGCACCAAGCTACAATTTAATCCTAGCACGGGCGTATTTACGGCCACACAATTTAGCGGATCGGGTGCGGGGCTAACATCCATTCCCAATTCGGCACTTAACAATTCTAGTGTGACAGTTGGGACAACGGCTATTTCGTTGGGATCATCGGCCACAACGATTGCGGGGCTTGTATCGGTTACTAGCACCACGTTTGTGGGCGCTTTAACCGGCAATGCAAGTAGCGCCACAACGGCCACAACGGCCACGAATGCAACAAATATAGCAATTACGGATAACACAAGCACTAACGCAACGTATTATCCCGTGTTTGTATCAAATTCAAGCGGAAATAATGCCGCCACAACATCATCAACAAAGTTAAAATATAACCCATCCACGGGTGCGTTGTATGTTTCCGCAATTTATATTGCGCCATAAGGGGAAATCATGGGAAATTTAGTATTTCAAGCGGCATCAGGCGGTCAGGTTGCACTAAGTGGCCCAAACACCGCAAGTAGCTATACGATTGCCGTGCCCGCCGTTTCTGGCACTTTTGTCACAACGGGTGACACTGGCACAGTTACGACAACCATGTTGGCAAGCACCACAGGATCGGGTGCGGTTGTATTGGCCACTAGCCCCACATTGGTGACACCGGCATTAGGAACGCCATCTAGCGTTACATTGACAAACGCAACAGGATTGCCTATATCAACAGGATTAAGTGGCTTAACAACGAATGGCGTGGCCTACGCTACAAGTACAAGTGCTTTGGCTACTGGGTCTGCGTTGACTTTTAGTGGAGGCAATTTACTTTGTACTGGTGCAATAACATCTAATAATACTGTTACAGCGCAATTAGATGGTTCTGATTCAGCAGGTGCAGGTGCAGGTTTTAATCTATTTAATAGTGGCTTCTCAAGAGGTTGGAGACAACAATTAAGTGCAAGTAATAACATAAACACTTATTATTTCAATGGTTCTTCTTATGTTTTATCCACAACTTTAAATACATCAGGCAATCTAGGTATAGGTACAAGTAGTCCTAGTCAACCATTAGATGTAAATGGTGCTTCTAACATATTAAGTTACATTGGATTTAATAAAGGTGGAACACAAGCATATATTGGCAGAGCATCTGATTTAGTTGCAGGCGGTTATGCAACCAATGATGTTGGCATACAAACAGTAGGTAAGTTTGTTGTTGCTACTGGTGGTGGTACTGTTACCATGAATTTAGATAACAATGGCAACTTAGGATTAGGAGTTACTCCTAGTGCTTTGTCTTTAAGTGGATACAAAGAATTAGAAATAGGTTCGATTGGTAATGGACTTCTTTCTGGCACTAATGATTTTATCTCAAAAACAAATGCCTATTACAACTCAGGGTGGAAGTACGCAACCTCTGGTTATCAAGCATCTATTTACGAACAAAATGCTGGTCAGCATATTTGGCAAATTGCTAGTTCAGGCACAGCAAATAACGCTATATCCTTTACTTCAGCAATGACACTAGATAATAGTGGAAGATTGTTGGTGGGGACTACAAGTGCTAATGGAAAATTGGCTGTGCTTGCTAGTGCTGATCCAGGAGGATTTAGTTTTAACACTTCACTCATCAACAAATGGTCTGGTGACACTTCTAAATTTGGTCTTTATATTGGTAAATACGATAATGACAACACAACATCGCAAAGATTTATTGGTTTTTCAATTAACAACGATTTAACAGCTTGTGGTCAAATTAACGCAAATGGAGCTGGTGCTGCGGCTTTTGGTTCGTTTTCTGATGTTCGTTTAAAAGAAAACATTGTTGATTTGCCTTCGCAACTTTCAAACATCATGGCATTGCATCCAGTAGAGTTTGATTACATTGCATCTGAAGGTGGAGGTCATCAAACTGGTTTTGTGGCTCAAGAAATTCAAAAAGTTTATCCTGATGCAGTTGGTGAGCGTAGTGATGGAATGCTAACAGTAACAGGTTGGAGTAAAACAGAAGCACGACTAGTCAAAGCCATTCAAGAACTCAACACCCTTGTCACAACCCAATCCGCTGAGATAGCGGCACTTAAACAGAAAGTAGGTATCTAACATGGCAAACACATACAACTGGATTGTGGAGCAGATGGACTGCTATCCCACATACGAATCACAAACAGACGTAGTCTTTACAGTCCACTGGCGTTGCAACGCAACATCAGACCAAACGCACGTTGTCAATGGTCAGACTGTGCCTTATACAGCAACTATATACAGCACACAATCTTTGACCTACACCGCTGGGTCACCTTTCACCCCGTTTGCAAGCCTAACGCAACAAGATGTGCTTAATTGGATTTGGGGTGCGGGTGTATCAGAAACGGCAACACAGACCGCATTGGATGGCATGATTAACGCACAGATCAATCCTACTGTTGTTACCCCTAAATTGCCTTGGGTGGCCTAATGGATTGGAAAATCTTAGACATTGAGCAAAAGGATGGCCAGATCACATCGGCCAAATACTATGTTACCAATGGCCAAGTGGATACAGAGGGTAATTGGTATTTCACCGAAAAGGGTGATATTCCTTTTGAGCAAGTGACGGAACAAAACGTGATTGATTGGATCAAATCGGCATCTATGCTTGATGGAAAGAACATAATAGAATCACGGCTAGAGGAACAATCCAACCAACTTGTGAAAGCCGTTCCTCCTTGGCTTCCACAAACCTTTACACCAAATCTATGAAACTAGAACTTTCAATCCCACAAGTAAACACGATTTTTGTTGCATTGCAACGTAATCAGGAACTAATTGCACAGACGATGGAAGAAATCCAACGCCAAGGCAATGAACAGCAACCCAAACCCGCCGATGATGGTCACGTTGTAGTGCCCGCATAAAATGAAAACGCCAACACTTTTTCCTACGCAAGAAGAATTAAAGTCAAAATTTGATTATATTGACGGCAAACTTGTATGGAAAATTAAAACAAAAAGGGCCAATGTTGGCGATTTAGCTGGAACATTGCATCCTAATGGTTATATGAGAACTGGATTAAATGGCCATTGTCATTTGAATCACAGATTAATTTTTATGTGGCATTATGGTTTTTTTCCTGAAATAGTTGACCACATTGATGGAAACAAATTAAACAATTCAATAGAAAATTTACGACCAGCAACACAAATTCAAAATCAACAAAATCAAAAAATACGCAAAGAAAACACATCAGGCTATAAAAATGTTTCTTTGTGCCCACAAACAAAAAAATGGAAAGTTTCCATAAAATTAAATGGCAAAGATATAAGATTTGGTCGTTTTGACGATATTGAATTGGCAGATTTAGTAGCTCAAGAGGCTAGGGCTAAATATCATGGCGAATACGCAAGGAATCATTAAATGGCCACTACCCCGATAGATATAATAACCTCATCATTAAAAGACATTGGCGCATTGGCTGCTGGAGAAACTCCTACGCCTGAAGCTGCTCAAGATGCGTTCGTAATGATGCAACGCATGATTGACCAATGGTCTAACGAGCAGATGATGGTGTTCTATAAGACAGAAATCATTTACACACTCACCCCAGGTCAAACCCAGTACACAATTGGCCCTGGCGGTGAGATCGGTGCAACCTTTACAGGATCAATCACCAACAACATTCTCACAGTCACAGCCATCACCCAGGGCGCTATTAGCCTAGGAATGACCCTATCAGGCACAGGTGTCACAGCTGGGACTAAGATCACAGGATTCTTAACAGGCGCAGGCGGTAACGTTAACGAGTTGGGCACATATCAGCTCAACCTATCGCAAAACGTGGCTTCAACAACGATTAACGCCTTTTATCAGCGCCCCCTCAGCATCAATTCGGCATTTGTACGCATCAACACCTCACAAAGTGGCGTACCCATCCTAAACGGCGGTCTAGACTATCCCGTGGCCATTTTGAACGTAGAAGACTATGAAATGATTGGTCTTAAAACGTTAAACGGACCTTGGCCAAAAGCACTCTACTATCAACCAACCGAGACACTAGGAAACATCTTTGTCTGGCCAAACCCAGCACAGGGTGAAATGCACATTTTTGCCGACACATTATTCAGCAAGTACACCACAATCAACGACACAATGCTACTGCCAGAAGGCTTTGAGAGCTGTCTAGAATGGTGTTTAGCTGAACGTTTAATGCCCCAGTATGGCAAAGCATCAGCCACGCAAATATCAATGATTAACGCTTTTGCAGCGCAGGGCAAAAGCACGATCAAGCGCACAAACATGAAGCCTGTTCAGTCGGCTAGGTATTCTGATGCTTTGTTGATGAGCAGGGCAAAAGATGCCGGCTGGATCTTGTCCGGCGGCTTTTTTAGGTAAAATGTTTTACATTTATCAACACCACAAAGCAGACACCAACGATATTTTTTACGTTGGGAAGGGTAAGGACAAGCGTCTGAACTCTAAAAGAGGTCGCAATCAATATTGGCACAATGTTGTTGATAAGCATGGATTTGTTGCAAAGGTAATTGCAGACAATCTTGACGAAGAATTAGCATTTTTGTGTGAGATGGAGGCCATTGATCTTTACAAAAGAATCGGCATCCAACTTGTAAACGCAACAAATGGTGGTGAAGGTGCTTCAGGTTACAAACATACTGATGAGCATCGTGAAAAAATGAAGAATAATCTGTATTGGAGTTTTGCTAAAGAAAATGGTTTTAAAGGCAAAACCCATTCAGAAGAACAAAGAGAAAAGTGGAAAGAAACTCGCAAAGGCACACCTAGCCCAAGAAAAGGTGTAACTTTATCTAACGAAACAAAGCAAAAAATAAGTCAAGCTAGAACAGGAATGATTGTTAAAGCTAGACGAGTTTTGACTGACGAACAAGTTAAACAAATTAGAATTGAGCTTAAAACTGAAAGAATGGCAGTTCTTGCTAGAAAATACAATGTTGGCGAGACAACCATTAGCAGAATTCGAAATAACGAACGTTATCAGGATGTCACATAATGCCAGATTTTAACTTTGTCGGAGCAAGTTACACCGCACCTAGCATTTACCAAGATGCTAGTGAGTGTATTAATTTTGTTCCAGAAGTTGATCCTACGCTACCCCAAGGTTCAAGGGGTGTTGTGGCGCTATACCCAACGCCAGGCTTAACCACGCAAGTCGTACTACCTGCTGGCGCAGAAGTTAGGGGTATGCGAACACTCTCAGGCGCTAGTCAAATGATCGCAGTCTGTGGGGCTTATGTTTACCTTTTATCCAGCACTCTATCGCCTACTATTGTTGGCATCTTAAACAGCTCTACAGGGCGTGTAGGCATTTCTGACAATGGCTTGTATGCTTATATTGTCGATGGGTCTTATCGCTACTCATGGCGTATTACGACCCCTACAACGGCTATATTTACAGGGGTTATTTCTGGCACTACTTTGACTGTTTCTAATATCCAAAGTGGCACGATTTCTATTGGTCAGGTTTTGTTTGGTGTGGGGGTTTCACAAGAAACAATCATTACAGGCGGTTCTGGGACTTCTTGGACTGTTAACATTTCTCAAACAGTCAGTTCAACCTTGATGAACAGTTCTAATACCCAGAGTTTTACTGGAGTGATTACGACTGGATCAACCAATGCTAATTTGGCCACAACTGCTACTTTGTATTTAGGGCAGACGATTCAAGGTACTGGCGTTCCTTTTGATACGATCATTACGGCCATCGTAACGCCCTCTGGTGGTAATAATAATTACACTTTGTCCAGCAATACTGCGGTCGGTTCTGAGACCATGTATGCGCTTAACTTTACAGTTATGCCCTCAACTGACGGGGCTTTTAGCGGTGCTAATTCGGTTGATATTATTGACAACTACTTTGTTTACAATAGGCCATCTAGTCAACAGTTTGGTTCATCAGACGCTTTAAGCCCAATATCTCAGCAATTATCGTTTGGTTCTAAGGATGGATCACCCGATAATCTAGTGGCTTTGATTGTTGACCATCGTGAAGTTTATTTGATGGGTGAAGCCAGTTCAGAGGTTTGGGTCGATGCGGGATTGTTTCCGTTCCCGTTCCAAAGGATACCTGGCACATCTACCCAACAAGGTATTGTGGCTCAATTCAGCGTTTCTAGGCTAGGTGACAGTTTTGCTTACCTTTCTAGAAACAATCGAGGTCAAGGTCAGGTCATGCAAATGGTCGGCTATATACCTCAAAGAATCTCTACCCACGCTGTGGAGAACACACTAGCAAACCAGTACATTTCGGATGCGATAGCGTGGACATATCAGCTAGAAGGGCATGAAGTCTATGTATTATCGTTTCCTACTCTTAACATCACTTGGTGTTATGACGTTACCACTAAGCTATGGCACAAGTGGCTTTATTGCACCAACCAGAACGAATACCAGAGACACAGAGGAAACTGTTGCGCCGTATTCCAAGGTATGGTTCTTGTGGGTGATTACGCCAACGGAAAGATATATGAGTTGGACAAACTCAACTACACCGATGACGGCCAGAACATCAGACGCTTAAGGCGTGCGCCTCACCTTGTGGCTGATTTCCAACGTCAGTATTTTGAGGAATTGCAGATACAGTTTCAGCCTGGCGTGGGTTTTACGGGTTTATCTAAAAATCAAAACATCTTTTTACAGACCCCTTATTACATTACACCAACTGGGGTTTTGATTATTCCAGCCAATCAGACAGTTGTTTTAGGCACTCAGGGGGCTATCAGCCAGTCTACTGAAACAACGCTACCACAAGCCATGTTGAGGTGGTCAGATGATGGTGGGAGTACCTGGAGTAATGAACATTGGACTACAATAGGGCAAACAGGAAAATATCAAAATCGCGCCATTTGGAGGCGTTTGGGACAGGCTAGGGACAGGGTATTTGAGGTCGTTGTGACTGATCCTGTGAATGCGGTGATTGTTTCTGCAAATCTTAAGGGTAGTGGGGGTGAGAATTGAGTATTCCAACAAATACAACACAGATTCAGCCTTATCCACAAGCGGAATTTTTGGATAAAACGACTAATCGGCCTACCAGGGCATGGCAACAGTTCTTTTTGAATTTGTTGAACTTCTCCTCGGCTACCACGGCAACGACTGGATCGGCAACGTTACCAGCCAACCCTGTGGGGTTTATCAACATAACTGTGAATGGGGCGCATTACAAAGTGCCATATTACAATGTATGAGGGGAAGTAATGGATTTAACAACAGTCAATAATGCGGTTTCAGACGCACTAGCGGGGCTACCTGCGGGCACTAGCGACTTCATTAATGCCAACATTGGCACTCCTCAAGGTCAACAGGCTATTTTGCAAGCGGCTGCGTCTATTGGAATTACAGACCCAGCACAAATCGCAAGCATTGTCAGTTCAGCGACTGGCCAAAATATCACGCCCGCACAAGTGCAAGCCGTTGCTCAACCTGCTGCACCCAGAAAAATAGCAACACAACCACAGGCTGCACCAGCTCCAAGCGGTACATCACTTTCTAACATTGCTACACCTCAGTTTGTTTCTTCACCCGCATCAGGCGCGGTAGGAACAAGTTACGGCCAAGCAGCACCTACACAGATCAGCACAGCACAACAAGCCAATCCTGAACTTTCCTCGGCTTTGTTAAACGGCACGGCAGCGGTTAATTACGATGCTGACACAGGCACTTATAACCTGATCAACACCCAAACTGGATCACCCATAGCGGGGAATTATCAAGTCCAAGTCGGCACTAATGGCGTTGGTATCAATATTCCTAGTGGCAATGGGATGATTCAAGTTGCTGTCCAACCTAACGGAAACGGCACAATTCCTCCCGTCACAGCATCAAACGTATTAAATGTTGGTACAAACGCAGGAGCAGGTGGATTTGCGGGCGGTATCAATACTTTGGCTAACGCAGCTGCGCCTGGCATTGCTATGGTTGCTGGGGCTAATTTACTTGGTGCTTTGGGCGCACCAGCAGGTACAGACTTACTAGGTCAATCCGTAGGAGCTGGAGCTGTTGGTAGTGGGACATTAGATACTGCAATTCCATCTTTAGCGGCAGGTGGTGGTACTTTGGCGAATCTAGCACCTGGCGCACCATCGGCCTTGGCAGCGGGCACAACCGCAGCAGGAACAGATTTATTAGGCCAATCAGTTGGCGCTGGTGCGATTGGTTCTGGATTAGCAGATACGGCAGTTGCACCATTAGCAGCGGGCACGGCAGCAGGAACTTTGGCAAGCACCGCAGCACCTGCAGCAGCAGGAACGGCAGCAGGAACGGCAGCGGGCACGGCCGCAGGTACAGCAGCAGGAACAGGTGCGGCTACAGGCGCAGCAACTGGAGCAGCTGCCACAAACGCTTTAGGATTAACTCCAGTTCAAACTGCTTTGGCTGGAAGCGCATTGGCTTCCACACTTGGGTCAATGAATACGAGTAATGCAATTTCTAACGCTGCTAACACACAAGCAGGAGCTGCAACAAACGCACAAAATGTCTTAGGTAATTTTTATAGTCAATATGCTGCTGCTCAACAGCCATTCCAAAACCTTGGAACACCCGCAGCGCAGGATATTACTAATAATCTACCTTATTTCCAGAATCAGTTTAATAACCAAGACTTAAACGCTCAATTAGCACCGAATTATCAATTCCAACTACAACAAGGATTAGGCCAAGCACAAAACGCTGCCAATGTAGGCGGTGGATTGTTGTCTGGTAATACTTTACAAGGTTTGAATACTTACGCACAGAATTACGCCCAAGGCGCATACCAAAATGCGTTTACTAATTACCAAAATCAGCGCAATAACATCTATAACAATCTATCAGGTGTAGCTGGAATTGGTCAAAACGCATTAGGACAAATTGGTCAAGTTGGGGCTGGATTGGCCAACACTTATGGAAACATTACAACTGGTTTGGCTGCTTCTCAGGCTGGAGCACAAACAGCACAAGCAGTTAATCAAAGTAATTTATTAAGCAATTTGGCCAATACTGCCGTTGTTGGTTCATTAATCAAACCCGCATAAGGATAGATCATGCCCGTATTTACAGATTATCCAACGTTTAAAGGCACTAGCCTAAACGATTTGCTTGGTTCGGTATCGAATGTCCAGCAGTTCCAACAGCAACAACAGTTGAATCCAATTCAACTTGAAGCTGCAAAATTACAACTACAACAAGCTCAACAGATGAACCCATTGGCTTTGCAAAAAGCACAAATGGAAATTGAACAAGCAAAACAAACCAATCCTTTGGATGTCTTGACTAAACAACTTGCAGTCAAAAAAGCACAAGGTACGTTAGAACCTGAAATTGCAGTAGCACAAGAATTAGCAAATCAAGCAAAAATTACAACCAAAAAAGAACAGTTTGCTTTTGACAAAGACTATAACCAACAAATCAATCAGATTATTGGCGGTTATAAAAACGATCCAAGACTTAAAAGTAACGATCCAAAAGAAGTTTTTGGTGTTATTAAGGATGCAGAAGATCAAGTAAAACAGTTAACTAAAAGCGATCCTGAGGGTGAAATCAAAACTGAGATGCGTTTTGCACCTATTAAAAATTTGGTTACATCAGGAAAACATGACAAAGTTGACCAAGTATTTTCCAACTTGATTCAAACTGGCATTAGCCCAACATCACAACAAACATTGCAAACACCACAACTTGCAACAGTTGGAGGTGCTCCTGCTACGTTTACTCCAGCAACTGGTGGCGCTACTCCTTTAAATATCAACCAACCTCAAGGTGGACCTCAAGGTATGGCACAAGGTGGATCACAAGGTGGACCTTTACCTCAAGGTTTTGGTATGCCACAAGGTATGCCTGGTATGCCCCAAGGCGTAACACCCACACAAATGTCGTTGCCATATTCCAAGCGTACTGCTGGCGATATTAGACCCTATGCGCCCAATGAAAAAACAGATGAGGAAAACGGCGCTAAATACCGCAACAGTTTGACAACCAGACAAACAGATTTGGCAACATCTAGACGCAATTTAGATGAAGTGATTGCCCAAGCTGACAAAATAGCAAAAGAATCCACTAAGATTTTTGGGTTAGATACTGCCACAGGCGCGTTGGGCGGATTGTCTAGAACATACGCAAATATTGTTGGTGATCCTAAATATAAGCAATTGAGCAAAGATTTGGCCAACGTACAGATTGCTAATATCCAAGCCCAAGGCGGTTCTATGGATACTGTGGCTGGCCAACAATTGCAAAAGATGGCCAATGGTGACGAGACATATCCTCCAGATGTGTTGAAAAACATTGCCAGAAGAACTTACGCTGATGTCCAGAATTTGGATATGCAGGCCACAGCAGCGTCTAAATTTGCTCAGAAGTATGGTGACAACAACCTGAACGCGTTTAAGCGCCTATGGTCTTCTAATGCCGATTCAAAGGTGTTTGAAGCTATAACCATTTTTGAAAATGTTAAAGACAAAGCCGAACGCAATAAAGCCATCAATGAACTATTTGGCTCTAATCCACAGGCTAGACAACAATATTTCCAAAAGTACAATAACATTAAAAAATTGACTGAAACTGGGGAACTTTGATGGATGAATTAGGCGAATTGATCCTCGGTGAAAAGCCCAAGGTTGCACAACCTAATCTTGTCGCACCTAAAAAAAGCCCCATGAGTGGCTTGAATCCACAATTACAACCTAAAGAAGAACAACCTGACGAACTAGGTCAATTGATTTTAGGCGGTGGTGAAACAACTCCAGAATCCGTCAAAAAGTTATCACTTGCTGAAAAACTAGGTCAATCCCAAATGGCTGGCGTTCAAGGCGCTGGTGAAGCAGGTAGAAGTTTTATCCAAGGATTAGTAGCAGCACCAGTAAGCGCTTTGGCAGGTATTGGCGGTACGTTAGCAAGTGGTCAATATGGTACTCAGGCAGGTATCCAAGCGGGCGAAAAGACTGCCCAAAGGGTACAACAGGCTTTGGGTTATCAACCTCCATCACAGGCAGGTCAAGACATATTACAAAGTTTACAGAGCAAATTTGAGGCTAGTAAATTACCGCCTGTAATGCCTGAAGTGCAAGGTTTTGTCCCACAACGACCACAAGCGCCTACGTTGCCCAAAATTAGAATTGAACCAGTCGCTCCAAAGCCTGGCATGGTTTCTATGGGTGCAGCGTCAACCACAAACAAAGCATTGTTGGACCAGGCTATTGCACAAGCCACACCAGAAGTGGCTGCACAATTAAAACAAATTAATCCAGCGGATTTAAATGTAAAAGCATTAGAAGCAATTATTGAAGCTGATTCACTAGAAGTACCAATCAAATACACTTTAGGACAAGCTACTGGTGATCCTAATATCATTTCAAATGAACGTAATAACAGGGCTACACAACAGCAATATATAGAACGTTTTAATGAGCAAAACAAAGCATTACAAGAAAATGTAAGTCGAGTAAAAGAAAAGGCTGCTCCTGACGTTTTTGCACCTAATTACGTTGCTAATGCAGAAGGAGCTATTGATTTTGTAAACAACAAGATCAAGCAAAACCAAGAATCTACAAGCCAAGCCTATAAAGCATTGGATGAATTTGGCGCGGGTAAGATAAAAGTTGATAGCGCAACATTTGCTAAAAACGCAATGGATGCTTTAACCGCTAAAGAAGATATAGATTTTTTACCGCCTGTCATTAAGTCAAAGATTGATGCTTATACGTCTGGTAAAGAAATGAACTTTGACCAGTATGAGAATCTACGCACTCAGATCGCTAGAGAAACACGCAAAGCACAACGCGCTGACGATGGAAATGCCGTTCACGCTTTGACCTTGGTGCGTGGTGAACTAGAAAAGTTACCTTTAATTGGTGAAACAGAGGAAGCCAAAGCATTGGCTGACAAAGCCAGAGCAACGGCCAAAGCTGAGTTTGACTTGGTCAACAAAGACAGTCCAAGTTATAACAAGATTTATGCTGATATTGTTAACGGAAAATCAGATACCAAAGACTTTATTCAAAGCAATATTTTGAGGTCAAAGAATACTGATTTTGCTAAAACGATGGAGTTATTTAAAGATGATCCAGAAGCTACTCAGCATTTAAGGGCTGGTGCGTTGGATGTAATCATTAAAGATTCCACAGACGCAAGTGGAAACTTTAAGCCCGCCAAATTCAGACAAGCCATTGAAAATCTAGACGTTAATGGTAAATTGTTGCCTTTGTTTGGTGACCAGGCACAAACTTTACAAAAGATTGCACGAACTGGCCAAAGAATTGAAGCCAGACCCACAGGTGCGTTTGTCAACGAATCCAATACTGCGGTTGATTTGGCCAAACAATATGCCAATCGTATGGCCACGCAAGTGCCGATTGTGGGCAGATTTGTTGAACCAGCGCAACAATTGATCCAAGAGCGTGCGGTCAAAAAACAAGTTCAACAATCCTTAAAGCCCGCTGCTGGGGCAAAACTATCAGACTTAGGAAAATAACATGAGCGTTAACCTTTCACCCGTAGGAAATGGCTTCCAGTTCCTATCCTCCACAACCCCCAACATACCATTGGCGGGCGGGTTTATCTACACCTATCAAGCTGGGTCTAGCACACCGCTAAACACCTACACAGACAACACGGGTAACACAGCGAACACCAATCCTATTATCTTGGGGACTGACGGCAGACCGCCCAATGAGATTTGGTTAACCAGCGGTTATTCTTATAAATTTGTTCTTACAGATGCCAATAACACAACAATTCAAACTTTAGACAATCTGTATGGAATTATTGGAACAAGTCCTAGCGTTAGCGCTGTACCTAGTGGCGGCATTATTATGTGGTCTGGCTCTATTGGCTCTATACCTACTGGTTATGTGCTCTGTAACGGCTCTAATGGCACTCCTGATCTGCGGGACAGGTTTGTTGTTGGCGCTGGCAATTCCTATTCTGTCGGTAACAATGGCGGGTTTGCTAGTAGCGGAGTTGTGACCAGCTCTGGCACTAATAATCCTTTGTATTACGCACTAGCATTTATCCAAAAAACATGAGCAATACTGAACAAGACTTGGCCGTTCATGTTGCGGTCTGTGACGAACGTTATAGACGCATAGAACAATGCTTGCGAGATGGCGAACGGCGCATGACCAAGATTGAATACTTGATTTATGGAGTAATGCTATTGGTCTTACTTGGCCCTGGCGTTGCTGGGGCGTTCTTCCACAAGTTTTTTGGGTTGTAAAAAATTGACCCCTTTACTCTTGTCGCTCTGGCAACTTCGGCGTTTAAATTGGTCAAAGAGTCCTGCGAGATGTACAAGGAGGGTCGGCAATTCGTTGTCGATACAAAAAAAGAGATTGATGGGGTCATTAAGGATGTCAAGTCAATCCAAACAGATGCAAAGGGTATATTTGGTTTTTTCAGGAAATTATTTCGTAGCGAAAAAGCCGAGGAAATCAAGGTTGGGACAAATCCTGTTAAGCCTAAACAAAAAAAGAGGGTTGAATTTGATGAAAACCAAATCTACGCGCAAGTTGCAGACGCTTTGACCAAGTTCTTTCATGCTTACAACGGCTTAAAAAATTACGCCAAGGAACAAGAAGAAATTGCTTTGACAGCATCAGGCGAGGAAGGACAGGACATTGCAATCAAGTTGGTGATTGCCAACTTACAGATGGAAAAGTTGAATGAGGAAATGCGCGAGTACATGGTGTACCACGTTCCAGAAGAAATGAAGGATTTGTACAGCCGTGTAAACAAGATGGTTGGCCACATTGCTAATCAACAGGCTTTGGCTAGGAAAGCTGAACTAGACAAAAAGAGAAAGATAGCATGGCAAAAACGTCAACGGGCAGAGGAAATTCAGGACAAAATTCTAGCGGTGGTAATTACGGGTCTGATGATCGGGTGGTGCTGGATAATGATGATGATCGTTCGTTCTTCGTCATTGTTGTCGTGGCATTGATGGCGGTTATTTTGTTGTTTATTCCGATCCTTTCTTGGATGTACATTGACATCAAAATGATGGAAATCAGAGTTAACAAGGCTTTAGCAAAGATTGAAGGCAAATGAAATATCTGTTGTTATTATTGTTGTTGACGGGTTGTGACGATAGATATCGTTATATATGCCAAGACCCAGACCACTTCAATGACAAAGATTGCGTTCACCCAAAGTGCGAATTCAGTCAGACTTGCCCAGAATACCTGGTTGCGCCTGTTTTGGAGAAAAAGGTTGAACAAGTTAACAAGTGACGAAATTGAGGTTAGGGTGTGGGCCATCGTGGTGTTGGCCATCACCGCCATTCTATTTTTCATTGTTGTCGCACTTTTGTACTCGGTCACTTTTGTTGTCCAGCCCATCAAGGCTATGGCCCCCATTGACCAGGCTTACACCAAGATGCTCAACGACATTGTTTTGCTCATCGTGGGTGCAATTGGTGGAGTGGCGGGTAAAAAGGTAGCGGGCGGTGTAGCAGGCACGTTAGGGGCTATAAAACAGGCCACAAGCCCACAAATGCCCATGATGGGGGGTTGCTATGGAATGCCTCAAGCAATGCCCCAAAGCGGCCAAGCATTCGGCGCTATGCCAACGTTTAACAATCCTAAGTTTGACGAGTCATGGACACCGCCTCCTCCTCCGACTGGACCGCCTGTTTTGGAGGATGAGGAAGAACGCGAAAGAATGGCTCACGCACGAGATAGCACTAAAAATGTTTGATTTTTTTGCACATTTTTTGCATTATTTGGCTTTATTTGCGCTAATTCTAGGATTTGGAGCGTATGTAATTAGCTATTTAGTGGGTTTCTTGCCCATGTTAAAACCCCACGCTTTGGTTATCCAAGTGGTGGGAATTGTGTTGATTGTTTTAGGAGGTTACTATGTCGCAGATCATCACGGCTATGAAAGACGCGTTGCAGAAGATAAAGCAGAAATTGACCGACTTAATGGAGAAGCTCGGGCAAAAGAAGCAGAGTTGACAGCCAAGATTGACAAAGCCAATGGTGCTTTAAGAAAGGCAAAAAATGACATTCAAGCCAAAGTGGTTAGTCTTAATGCTCGCGTTGATTCTGGCGAACTGCGCCTCCCCTCCAATTGTCCCGTACAAGCCGATTCAAGTCCCGCCGATGGAAATCGAACCGATGCAAGCGAATCTGAGCGACAGACTGTTAAAGCTCTTATCCAGATCGCAGCAGACGGAGACACCGCCGTCACCAACCTCAACGCCTGTATCGCCCAATACCAGCAAGTGATGAAGACTGTAAACGAGGGTGTCAAATGATCAGCGCTGAAAAACTACACGCTTTGGGGATTGGGGTTGAGTGGCAAGAACCGCTGACCACTACGTTTACCGCGTTCAGTATCAATGACAACAAACAACAGGCGGCTTTTATCGGCCAATGTGCACATGAATCGAATCACTTTAAGGCGTTACAAGAGAATCTTAATTATCGCCCTGAAACGCTTTCTAAGCTGTTTGGTAGACATTTTAAAGATGCCGAGGAAATACAGAAATACGCGCATCATCCAGAAATGATTGCCAACAGGATTTATCAAAAGCGGATGGGCAACCGAGACGAATCTAGCGGTGACGGCTGGCGGTTTCACGGGCGTGGTCTGATTCAGTTGACTGGGCACGATAATTATTGGCATTGTGGCCAGATAGTCCAGAAGGACTTGGTCAAAGAACCTGACTTGGTGGCCACACCAATGTACGCTGCACTATCAGCTGGTTGGTTTTGGTCAACACATGGTTGCAATGCGTTTGCTGAAAAAGAAGATTGGGTCGGTTTGACCAAGCGGATCAACGGGGGCACAATTGGGCTAGATGATCGAATTTCATTAACTAAACACGCCTTGAGCGTATTGGGGTAAAGATGGCTACTAATTTCAAAATCACTCGCGGTGAATCAAAAAAAGACAATGATTCGCATTATGTTGTCAAAAAAGAATGGCAAAAAGAACGTGAACACGTTATGCGAATTGAGAAAGAACTCAAAAAGCATGAGAAGACAGATATGTCTCACGCACACCCAACGCATTCGCATGACGCTGGAATGAAGCAACCCAGCGCACCTTTGCCCAATATGCGTAAGGGCTAACGATTTAGATATAAATCGGTCAACGGCACGCCCTTTGGCCATTGGTTGGTGATTTGTAGATAGTGAACAGTCTGAATGTGCGCCAAGTACCAGGCGTGCATTCTTTCCGCTTTGGTCATTAGATGGCCAGAATCTATTTCTGTGTGACAGGACTGACAAAGCGCCGCGATATAATTATCTGACGCTTTAATGCCCCTACCTTTACCGCCATGCCAATTAGAGTGTGCGGCCTGAGCGAGATGGAAACCACACCTCTGACAATTCATGGCTGCCACGGCTTTTAGTAAAGTCTTGGATCGTATGTACTGTGTCTTTGGAAATGACCTCACGGGTGCTGAATCTGTGGTCTTTAGGGCATTGGTATCGTCTTCGCTTGGAATCGTCTTCATTGGTTCTTGTCTCAAGTATTTTGCCTATTTGACCGCAAAGTGGGCATTTCATTCGTGTGACCTTATTCCTAATCTTTCTGATGCTTCCCTGGTGCGCCAAATGTCAATCGACAGTCTAGACGCTTCAAGCTGATACTTTAACTGCTCCTCAATCATCACTGATGCCTTTAATTCGTCAATTAACGCTAAGTATTCAGGATCGCACAAGGCTTCACGTTCCTGCGCTGCAATTTGGCTGAATTCACCAGCAACATGGCGCATACAGATGGCCTTGGCACTTTTTAACTTCAATTCGCAGGCAATGCGGTTGGACTTGGCGTTGGCGTAAGCCGTAGAATTATCGTAAATAAACTGTGCGTGTCGTTCAGGAGTCATTAGAGAGTTCCTCTATCACCGCCCATGATGCAATTAAGATCAACAATAGGGCAAATAAACCTAGAAAAAGCATAAGAATAATCAACAAAGTATTCATTCTGTTTCCCTAAAAAGCACCTCAACATGGGGATCACCATATTTCTTGGTTACAAACAAATTGACAATCTGGCAATCATTCTCAAATATGACCTTGTCGCAACCATCAAGCACCGCTTTAACCACATTGTCGATATCGGGCTTCTTGGTATGCCTTTCAGACCCATTTAAACAGGCTTCCTTGCGTTTTTTAGAGTAGGACAATGGTATGGCAAAGGATATGTAAATAAACGCATCTAAGGCCGTTTTAAGCGGTTCTGAAGACCCCATTGATTTCTGTGCTGCTTGTCGAACAGTATCCTCATAAGCAACAGTCTTTGCATCGGTATAAGTGCTGACAAAAGCCCCACGCCTGGCAAACCTTGGTCGGCCTTTACCACGGGGTTGGCCATCAACTTTAAATGTCACATGAAACATTGAGTTCCTTTATTCTTTGGGCTACTGCTTTGCCTAAACCTTTGAACATGGGGTGCTTTTCCATTTCCCTGACCTGGTGTCTAACGTAATCAATCCATCCAGGCTTAAGTGCTAAGTTTGCATAATGCTCTACAAAATCTACCATCATTCTCTTTCAGACATAGTTATGCCTAGGGTGGTTAGTACCACTCTCTCTCCAATTCAATCTCATCTGCTTACGTCTGCTTATATCTTAAAAGTAGAAATCAAATCCAAGCTCGCTTGACGGGTTTATTCACCTTATACAACTGGCCTAGTTTCCACCTGAGTTACCAATTGCTTTACCGATACCTAAACCAAGTTCGGTCACGTTTTGCTCTGGGGTGTGTCAGAGTGCGGTGTTTAACTCCAAGCGGTCCATTCAAACCCTCTGCTATCGTGTGGAGAACGATTCCAGCGAGACAATAAAAAAAGCCACTTAACGATGTAACTTGGTCGTGTCCCCCGTGGTGGGGGCAAGGTACATCATTAAATGGCCTGATCTATTGCACACGACTGCAATAACCTAAATTATACACATTTGTAAACGTCAGTCAACAAACCATTCAGGCTTTAAGACTTTTAATTGCCAAATCCTTGCTTGGGGTACTGTTTTCCATTGGCTAATGGCTGATTGATTAATCCCGAGGATACGCCCAAGCTCAACTTGTGAGCCAGCCAATTTGATAAATTTATTTTTGTCCATGTGTGCATTATAAGCCACATAATAACCTACTGAACTATAAGGTCAATTATTTATTTGTTGTGTTGTTTTATTAGAAGGCTTATACTTCATTCATGCCCTAGCGAATTGCAAAAGGGTCTTTTAAGAAAGAAGCAGAAAATGAAAAAATATCTAACAGTAACAGAAACAGCCAAGTTAGTTCGTACTGCCTTGAAAGAGGCGTTTCCTGGCATCAAGTTCAGCGTCAAGAGCAGCAGCTACTCTGGCGGTGCAAGCATCAATGTTACCTACAAAGATGGTCCTACAGTTGCCCAAGTCAAAAGCATTGTAAGTTGTTTTGAAGGTGCTTACTTTGACGGCATGACCGATTACAAAGGTTACAGATATAACCAAATCAATGGTGAAGAAGTTAGCTTTGGCGCTGATTATATTTTTGTAAGACGCGAGTTGTCGGTTGGTCTATTACAGCTGGCCGTTGACAAAGTATTTCAAGAATATGGTTTGACTAACACTTACAAAATTGTTGATGGCTACGGCGGTGCTTATGTCCAGATAGACAACAACCAACAAGTTGGCAATGGTTATTATTACATTGACCAAAAAATAAATCTCACTACAGAAGAAATCAGCTATTGCGCCACAGTAGAAAGCATCACGGCCAACAAGGTTGTGTCGCTGGGTGACGATGGTTATGGTTATGGCGCGGTTGGTAGATTGGCAGCATAAGGAGAAACAAAATGAAATTTACTAAAGCAAAAGACATTTGGGCAATGACCAAAGAACAAATGGAAAAACTACCAAGAGGACAATGGGTTTACGCTGGTGAAAAAACAGCATTGGGTAGATTTTATGGAATTCGGTCAACTGGCGTTGTTGTTGTTGCCTGGAAGAACAATGCAAAAAACAATGACTATTTTCAGTATTGCAAAACTTTAAACAATTACGCAAGGGGTTAAAAATGAATACAGAATTAAGAATGTACGGAATAAACAATATTGATCAATACATTGAAAATGTAAAACAATCAATGACTTATCGTTTTAGCGGTGGAAATATGATTGTTGCTGGTCTCATGTCTGACGCACAAGAACAAATGGCTATGGATGATGTTGAAGGCGCTAGAAAAACTTTAAACCTTGCCAAAAATATTCTCTTTCAAATAATGGAAGGTCAATTGGTTGGTAACGTAAAAAATGATTAAAGAACAAGCCAACCTAATTCTTGACCAGGTCAAGGTTGGCGTTCCTTACCCTATACACATTATTAATCAAGCATTAACATTAACAGGTGATATCAATGGAAAAATACTACAGAACAACGAACGAAGCATTCCACAATACTATGGAGTATGGGGCTTGCATCGAGAAGCCAACCCCCAAGATGTTTACAAAGGTTGAAATATGCGTGTACTTAATCGCAGCGATCGTTATTTTATTAGATATGTTTATTTGGAGACCCTAATGGATGCCTCCAAAATTATTAGACAATCTGAAGAAGCCACTCAAGCCTACATCAATGACCCAGTCAACAAGCTGAACTTTCAGCTGGGTTACTTAAAAAGCCAAATTGAGGATTTGTGTGAAATGATCCAAATCCAACGTGACGAAATCCAAAGGTTAGAAACAGAATTACAAGGTGAACCAGAATGAAACAAATCGCAACTGCTCTAGTCAAAGCTCAAAAGGCGTTTAATCCCGCTTTAAAGCAGTCTATTAACCCTCATTTCAAAAGCCGATACGTTGACCTTGCTGGGTGCGTTGAAGCGGTTATAGACGCTTTAAACAACAACGGCATCTATTTACTTCAAAAGACATTTGAATGTGCTGATGGCGTGATTGTGGAGACCATCTTTGTCCATGAATCTGGCGAGATGCTTGAGTGCGGAATGCTTCACTTTCCTGCGGTCAAGGCCGATCCACAAGGTTATGCGTCAGCTCTTACATACGCTAGGCGCTACAGTCTGATGGCTGCTTGCGGAATAGCGCCAGAAGATGATGACGGCAACCAAGCCAGTCGCAAGGTCGAAACTAAGATTGTCAGCCAAGTCAACGTCAAAGAATTGGACAAATTGATTGAAAAGATGCGCCAGGCTGAAAACCAAGAACAATTGGTTGCTAGTTACAGGATTGCATTTCAGGCTTGCCAGAGTGACAAAACCCATCAAGACCGCGTGATTGCGATCAAAAACGAGATGAAAGAAAGGGTAGCAGCATGACAGACTACGAATCAGAAAGAGATTACTGGCGCGAACAAGATGCAATCGAAAACGCGTATAGAAACGAATTGCTAAAGCACCCGCATTGTTTAGACCCTGATCACCCTGGTTGTTCAAAGTGCGAGGAATCCGATGATTGATGAACGAATCCAAATGATGTTGTACAACGAAGACCAGTTTAGTGATGAATTCTTTGGCTGGTTTCCGAACAACGAACACATTTACGATGCTTTTCAACATGAAACCATGAAAATCATTCGTAAAGGCTATAAACACTATTCAGGGCGCACGATCTTAGAGGTGTTGCGTCACCACTCAGCACTCAGCGAAGATGGAATTTGGAAGTTAAACAACAACCATACTCCTTACCTTTGCCGATTGTTTGCCCTGATGAATCCTAAATATGCGGATATTTTTGAGTACAGAACAGTTAAAAAACCCAAATTAAGATTGGAAAAATAATGGAACAAAGAACAGACGAATGGTTTGAGTCCCGCCTTGGTAAAGCCACGGCCAGCAGAATTGCGGACATTATTGCCAAGACCAAGACAGGACCAAGTGCGAGCCGTGATAATTACGCGGTCCAGCTGGTGCTAGAAAGAATTACTCAGAGTAAGGGCGAGTCTTATACCAATGCTGCAATGCAATGGGGCACAGATACAGAGCCAATGGCTAGGCAACAATACGAGCTTAAACGCGGTGTTTTTGTGGATGAGGTAGGGTTCATTGATCACCCCACAATTGCGATGTCTGGGGCTTCTCCAGACGGCTTGGTAGGGGCTGATGGACTGGTGGAGATTAAATGCCCAAATAGCGCAACCCACATGGAAACGCTAGTCAGCAGAAAAATACCACAGAAATACATACCCCAAATGATGTGGCAAATGTGTTGTACTGGTAGGAATTGGTGTGATTTTGTGAGTTTTGACCCAAGATTTCCAGAAAACCTACAGATTTTTGTTGAGCGAGTTGAGTATGACCCTACTTACGCGCGAATGTTGGAGTTGGAAGTCACACAGTTTTTAGATGAAGTAGAAAAGAAAGTTGAAATTTTAAGGAAACTAAAATGAGCAAAGTATTAAAAGAAATCAAAGTTATCACAGGCACTTACACCAATAAAGAGGGTCAGCAAAAGAACCGCTATTCCCGCATTGGATCGGTAATTGATACTAAAAGCGGTCCAATGATCAAGATTGACAATATTCCGCTAAAAGAAGGCGGTTGGGATGGCTGGGCTTACATGAATGATCCAATTGACCAGGCTGCAGCGCCAATGAAGCCATCAAGAGGTCAATTTGAAGACGATTCAATCCCTTTTTAACATGGAAAAAACACCAGAAGACGAGGAATTTGAGCGTATGCTTGCAAAGATAGATTTACAACATACGCCATCTAAAGACAGCCAATTGGTTTCATTGCGCCGATGGGAAATTGACGAAATGATCCGATTGGCGGTTTTGGCAGAACGTGAAGAATGTGCCAAGATTTGTGATGAATGGGAGTATGCGCTTGGTGAGCGTTTAGCTAGAAAAATCCGAGCAAAAGGAAAAGAATGACTAAAGAAGAAATCATAGAAATTGCCAATAAGGTCAAGTTACCGCACGATTATGTCAATGGCGAGCCAATGTGGTTAGATAAACTAGAAGAATTTGCTAAGTTGGTAACAGAAAAAGAGCGTGAGGCGTGTGCAGAGTTGATACCTCCACAATATTTTCATTTTCGTGATTGGATACGAGCAAGGGCAAAAGAATGAAAACCAAATATCCATCTTATTGTTGCCAAAAATGTGGTGAATTGATTGGCTGGATTAGTCGGGTTCTGCCGTTTCATAAATGCAAGGAGAAAAACATGAATTCATTACCAAGATATAACGAAAAAGGTCAACTAGACACTAGGTTAAAAGTAGACCCATTAACTGGTGATGTAGGAATAGGAACACCAAAAGAAAAAAAATACATGACTAAAGACGAAGCATTACAACAAGCACTAGATGCGCTGACTGATTTTGATTACAACAAACGCATGAGTGCTATTGAATCCATCAAAGAAGCATTAGAAACAAAAGAAGAGCCTGTGTCGTGGGTTGACTTGCTAAAAGATGCTGAACGGATTGCTTTTAATACTGGAAAGGTTGAGTATGTTGCACCACAACGCACATGGGTAGGACTGACAGATGAAGACATGAATCATGCTTTAAATTATTGGTCTGATGATTCTCGAAGTGCTTATGGTGGTGCTCATAGTGCAAACGGTGAATATGTAGACATGATTGAAACATGGCGTTACATAGAAACCAAGCTAAAAGAAAAAAACACTTGACAAACCCAATTTGTGATATAGTTTAAGCACTACAAAGTGTAGTGTTTTTTGCAAAGAAACAAAGGATTTATCATGGGATACCCCAAAATGGAAAAGTTGCCTATGGGCGCAAAAGCATCTGATCGCACAGGCGAGAAGAAGGTTAGCGTACCCAAGGAAGACAGAGAAATGTTTGTGCCAGGCGCATCAGGCGAGAAAATCCCTAAAGGCGCATTATCCAGCGACACATCAGGCGAGCGTAAGCGCCCCATCGAGGGCGGCGTTGGTATGGGTAAGATGGATGGAATTGGCGAGCGTGACGGCAGCCACATGGGTCACCATGACGGCCGTTTGGGTGAGATTAAGGGCCACATGGGTGAGAAGAACGTTTATGAACACAAGCGCGTTCCTCACGTTCAAGACACGATGTAAAGCGAAACCCCCCAAAGTCTAGAACACATTGGGGGATTTCTAATCACAACAACTAAGAGGGTAGTTGAAATGACTGTAGACAATTGTAAGGTATGCAAGTTTTATTTGGGGCATGACATCGGAACTTGCCGCAGATATCCTGACTACAAGACCCGCTCACAAAATGAGTGGTGTGGTGAATTTGCGAAGAAACTCTCGGAGGGTGAAGCAGTTGCCGAGACTTTGCCCAAGACTGACCTCTTGGGCGTTTTTTCTGCTATGGGCATGAATGAGCCTGTAATGTCAACTCCAAAGCGCGGGAGACCACGGAAATGATCAAGCCATTGCGTGACAAGTTATTTGTAAAGCCAATCCAACGCCTACAAAGCGAATTGTGGTTACAGACCGCAGAAGCGCCCACAGTAGGCCACATCACCGCCTTGGGTGATGAAGCTGCCGAACAGGGCTTAAGCGTTGGGGACAAGATTTACTTTGGCACATTGGCCAAAGATTACAAAGACGAATATCTTAAATACCAAGAGTTGAAGGATCAAGACGATCAATTGATTGTGATGTCTTGGAAAGATGTTTGTTTTGTGGAGGAAGTCGAATGAAAAAGCACGACAAACCCATTGAACATAAGACCAATGGCAAGGGCAAAACTTACAACCCGACAGAAAAGGGTGCGGGAATGACTGCCAAAGGTAGGGCTGAGTACAATGCTAAGAACGGATCAAATCTTAAACCTCCAGCGCCTAATCCGAAAACAGAAAAGGACAAAGGTCGAAAGGCTAGTTTTTGTGCCCGTATGGAAGGGGTTGTTAAAAACGCTAAAGGCCCAGCAGAAAGGGCTAAAGCATCATTAAAGAACTGGAATTGCTAATGCCACTCATTAAATCCACTAAAAAAGAAGCATTTAAAAAGAATATTGCAACAGAGGTCAAGGCTGGCAAACCAGTCAAGCAGGCCGTGGCCATTGCATACTCTGAGAAACGTGAAGCAGCCAAAGCCAAAAAGAAAAAATGATCCATCCGTTAAAAAGTTTGGTTACGATGGGGGCAGTTGGTATGCCAGGTGCAGACCAGCCCGCTCAAGATGGAAACAATCCATTCATTAAAAACCAAGCTCAAGCAGCACTTTTTGCCAGGTTATCCCAAGAATTCCCAAACTTAATCAAAGAATATTCAAGCCTACCCGATACTGAAGGTGGGAAAATATTAAATACTGATATTGCTAGGGAATTAAGCCCAGAATACCGAGAAGACAGGACTAGGGCTGCTGAAGTACACGAACCCGCCAGTACATTTACCAAAAGCCTTTATTCGCACAAGTTGGCGCAACCAACACCAGAAGGACAAGATTCAAGGGTTTTGTTTACAGCTGGAGGAGCTGGTGCTGGTAAATCAACTGCCCTAGAAAACGTAAAAGCATTAAACAGTAAAGCCAAAAAATCAGAAATTATTTATGATACAAACATGGACAAACTGGATAGCGCAGAACAAAAGATAAAACAAGCGCTAGATGCTAAACGCAAGGCCATGATCATGTACACCTACAGAGAACCCGTAGAAGCATTGGTTAATGGCGCACTTAAGCGAGCTAATAGCATGGAAAAGAAGTATGGATCAGGCCGAACAGTCCCATTATCAACACATTTGAAAACACATTTAGGGGCTAGAGAAACGATCCAAGCATTGCACGAAAAGTACAAAGACCATCCAGACGTAGAAATAAGAGCAATTGACAATTCACGCGGATTGGGAAAAGCCAGACAGATAGCGATTGAAAAACTGCCAAAATTAAACCCTGAACAATTAAGGAGAGAATTACATGATGCCCTCGAACAAGAATACGCCGATGGAAAAATATCCCACGCCATCTACAAATCAACCAAAGACTACTCCATCTGAACACAAAGCCAAACGGCTGCAGCAAAAAGAAGCCGACAACGTAATGAATGAGTTAATTAACGCACTAAATACAGGAGCAAAATCAAAATGACAGCTGGCCGCCCAACACTCTATGATCCATCTTATTGTGATGAGGTCAGAGCATTGGGCGCTCTGGGTAAAAGTGTAGAACAAATTAGTACAAAATTAGGTGTTTCATTAAGAACAATGTACACATGGCGGGATGCTTATCCTGAATTTTTGCACGCCTTGGATGATGCAAAGATTGCAGAACAGACTTGGTGGGAAGAACAAGCCCAGGCTTATATGCTTGAAAGCAAAGATGGACCTAAACTAAACGCAAGTATTTGGTCAAGGTCAATGGCTGCAAGGTTTCCTAAGAAATACAGGGAATCGGTCAAACAAGAAATATCAGGCGAGAATGGTGCGCCTTTGTTGGCTGGCTTACAAGTAACATTTGTCAAACCCAATGACACCTAATATTGAGTTCCCGTTAAAACTCCAATGTTTATTTGAGCCATCAAGGTATAAAGTTTTGTACGGCGGCCGTGGTGGTGCTAAGAGTTGGGGAATTGCTAGGGCGTTGTTGGTCATCGGATCAACCAAAGTCACCAGGGTGCTATGTGCCCGTGAATTCCAAACCAGTATTAAGGATTCAGTCCACAAGTTGCTAAGTGACCAGATCATGGCCATGAGTTTGACAGAATTCTATGAAATTACCGACAGAACGATCAGGGGCAAGAACGGCACAGAGTTTAACTTTGTTGGCCTGAAGAACAATGTCAGCAACGTCAAGTCTTATGAAGGCGTGGATATTTGTTGGGTTGAGGAAGCCCAAAGCGTGTCCAAGCGGTCTTACGACACATTAATACCAACCATTCGTAAAGAAAAGTCCGAGATTTGGATCAGCTTTAACCCTGAACTAGAGACAGACGAGACTTACAGGCGCTGGGTTGCTAACCCGCCAGACAACGCCAAAGTGGTCAAAATCGGGTGGCAAGATAACCCTTGGTTTCCTGAAGTGTTAAGAGACGAGAAAGACGCGCTTAAGAATCGTGATCCTGAAGCCTATCAAACAGTCTGGGAGGGAATGTGCAGGTTGACAGTTGACGGAGCTGTGTTTGCCAAAGAAATGCAAATGGCCGAAATCAACAACCAGATCACAAACGTGCCGTATGACCCCATAAAGCCCGTCTACACGATTTGGGACTTGGGTTGGGCTGACAGTACCGCCATTTGGTTTGTGCAGTTCATAGGCGTGGAAATCAGGGTTCTGCGCTATATGGAAGACTCACAGAAGACCATTAGCTATTACTTGGCTGAAATCCAGAAGTTTGGTTATGTGTTTGACACTCATTATCTGCCCCATGATGCTGCTAGTAAGAATCTAGGAACTGGCCGATCCATTGAGGAAATCGTGAGAGCTACAGGAATGAACGTCAGGGTATTGGATCGAGTGCCAATTGCGGACAGTATTAACGCTGCAAGGACCATATTCCCAAGGTGTTACTTTGATAGGCAAAACACAACGGATGGCTTACAATGTTTACGACACTACAGGTATGAGGTTGACCCTGACACCAAGCAGTTCAGTAGAACGCCATTGCATGACCAATACTCGCATGGGGCTGATGCGTTCAGAATGCTGGGATTAATGGTCCAAGAGCCTAGAAAGCCTGTTAAGAAGAAGGCAACGTACGATTATTCAGCAAATTGGATGGGATAAATTATGTCAGACTACCAAGACGATTATGATCCACGCATAGATATGGCCAAGAAGTTTTTGAAACTTGCCAATGATGCTGACACCAACAATCGTTCAGAAGCTCTTGAAGACTTAAAATTTGGTTCTGGTGACCAATGGCCAGTAGAGATTCAAAACAGCCGTGATCTTGAAGCTAGACCCTGCCTGACGATCAATAAGGTTGACGCTTATGTGCGCCAGGTGACCAATCAGCAACGCCAACAGCGCCCACGGATTAAGGTCCACGGCATGAATAGCCAATCAGACGCTAAAGTGGCCGAGATTCTGACAGGTATTTGCCGACATATTGAGGTCAATTCAGACGCTGACCACGCCTACGACAATGCTTTTAACTACGCCGTGCGCTGTGGGTTTGGGTATTGGAGGGTCACGACAGACTATATCAGCGAGAAAACGTTTGACCAGGACATCTTCATCGAGCAGATTCATAACCCGTTTACAGTCTATTTTGATCCTAATAGCACCTTGCCAGACGGGTCAGACGCAGAACGCTGTCTGGTGACCACAGTAGTCAGTAAGAAGGAATTTGAGAAACTTTACCCCGATGCCGACACAGGTGTGGGCTTTACTCAGCGCGGAACGGGTGACAGTAATGCCGAATGGGTGATGAAGGAAGACATCAGAATCGCCGAGTTTTGGTATACAGAGCACATCAAAGATACGCTTTTACTGTTGTCTGACGGCACAAAGGTATTTAAGTCCAAAGCGCCCAGCAAAGACGATATGAATATGCTTGGGCTAGAAATCGTTGACGAACGCCCAACCATGCGGAAATTGGTCAAGATGATCAAATGTACTGGCATTCAAGTATTGGAAGAATACGATTGGCCAGGCAAGTTCATTCCAATCGTGCCAGTCTACGGCGAGGAATTCGTTGTTGACAATAAGCGTAAAAAGTACGGCATGATTCGCCAGGTTAAAGACGCACAGAGGATGTATAACTTCTGGAAGACGGCCATTACTGAGTCTGTGGCGTTAGCACCAAAGGCCAAATGGTTGCTTGCTGAAGGCCAAGACGAGGGCCACGAGAACGAATGGGCGCAGGCTAACATCAAGTCCATGCCAGTCCTTAGATACAAGCAAAAGGACATTGAGGGCGTGCCAGCTCCCGTGCCTAGCCGTATTCAGCCTGAATCACCGCCTGCGGGCATTATGGCTGCAGCTGACGGCATTAATCAGGATATGCAAGCAATTTTGGGTATCTTTGATCCTAGCCAACAACTAGCCGGAAATATGTCCGGAAAGGCACTAAATGGCCAACAACAACAGGTTGATCTCACAAATTTCCACTATTACGACAATTTGACCCGATCAATTAGACACACCGCCAAGATTATTCTTGATCTAGTGCCGACTGTTTATGACACGGCTAGGGTCATGCGGATCATTGGTGACGATGGCCAACCTGATCTGGTAGAGATCAACAAGCAAGCTCAAGACGAGCAAGGCGTTGAGAAAATACTAAATGACGTAACAGTTGGCGAATATGACGTTGTGATGGACACAGGACCAGGCTACAACTCCAAGCGTCAAGAAGCGGTCGAGACCATGATTCCATTGTTGTCCAAAGACCCACAATTGATGAATGTGGCGGGTGATTTGATCTTTAGAAACATGGACTTCCCTGGCGCTGATGTGATTGCAGACAGACTTGCAGCATCCAACCCAATGGCGCAAATTGATGATAAATCGCCCATTCCCCCACAAGTTCAAATGCAACTTAAGCAGTCACAAGCTACTATCCAACAGCTGCAACAGCAGTTACAGGGTATGCAATTGATGCTTAAAAACAGGGCTGACGTTGAGCAACTCAAACAAGACGCTGAGACTAAACGGGTTCTTATTAAAGAGACCAACCGCGCCCATGACATTGAGTTGCGTGACCAACAGAAGCAAAAAGACACAGAAATGCGTGTTCACACAACGGCACAAGATACTGTTCTTAAGACACAAACACAACTAGAAATCGAGCGTATGAAGGCCGATTTAGCCGTTTATTTGAGCCATTTAGACCGATTGAGCGAGCGTGAGGCCAAGGCTGAAGCCGTTGAGCGTGCTATTTGACAAAGTAACTCTTTCGTGTATATTTACACAAAACCTTACCCATGAGGAACATGGGGTTAATTCTTAGGGTAAACCTATGTCTGAAAAAGAAGCGTCATCAGTATTGACGAGTGAGAACTCAGCTGAGTTTTATGCTAATAAACTTGGTTTAGCTGACAGAAACGATGATGTGGCGGTTGAGGAAACTCCCGAGCCATCAGAAGTTGAAGATCAGAGTGAACCAGAGGCAGAACAAAGCAAACCTACAGAGGAAAAGAAGCAGAACCCTAAGTTAGAAAAAAGGTTTTCTGAACTGACAAAACAACGTGAGCAAGCCAAGGCAGAAGCGCAAGCAGAACGCCAACAGCGAGAAGCGTTGGAAGCAAGGTTAAGGGCTTTAGAGCAACAGGCTACGCCCCCACAGGCGAAGAACATTGACGAAGAACCACAACCTGGTCAATTCCAAGATGCGTTTGAGTACGCTAAGGCATTGGCGCAGTATTCAACAGAAAAAGCCTTACAAGAGCGTGATCAGCAAGAAGCCAACAGAAAGGCTAATGAGGAAAGACAAAAGGTTATCCAATCATGGTCTGCCAAATTAGACAAAGTGAAAGCTGATTTACCTGACTACGATGAAATTGTAAGCACGGCTGATGTGGTGGTTAGTGATGATATTCGAGATTCTATTTTAGAGAGTGATGTTGGACCAAGAATCCTGTATCACCTTGCAGAGGACCTTGAATATGCTCAAAAACTAGCACAAATGCCCACGCGAAAGGCTTTGATTGAAATAGGAAAACTGGAAAAGCTATACGAGAAAAGTGAAGCCAAACCAGAGACTGTAGTGAAAAGTAAAGCGCCAGCACCGATCAGGCCCTTGAAGGCAGGTAGTGGTCAAGCAGATATCCCTATTAACAGTAGTGGAGATTTTCACGGCACATACCAGGCTTGGAAAGAAGCTAGACGGGCGGGCAAAATCCGTTAAATTCAAATCAAGGAAATCAAATGAGTAATAATCTCTTAACGATATCCAAGATCACCAACGAGGCGTTGATGGTTTTGGAAAACGAGTAAACAGTTTGCTCCCTTATGCGGTAACGCATATTGAATAACTTTCTCTGATTGACTTGGAACTCTGGCAGCAGACAACAAGGGGCAAGCGAAAGCAGCCTGAACGACTAAGTGAGAAAGCTCCTAGAAATAGGATGATGCGATAGTCTGAACTACCCTATAACAAAAGAAGGGGTAGAGGAGAATCCGAAGAGGTTTTCCCGCCTAGAAATAGGTCACTAAAGTAACAGAATGTAACTTTTACAAGTGAAGTTGACAGAAACTATGACGATCAATTCGCCGTTGTCGGTGCAAAGATCGGTAACACAGTTAACGTTCGCAGACCAGGCCGTTTCATCGGTACTACTGGCCCAGCATTGAACGTTGAGGACTTTAACGAGTCTAGCGTACCCGTGACTTTGTCAACCCAGTTCCATGTGGATAAACGTATGTCCACATATCAAGACGCTTCCTTTCTAATAGCGGCTTGATTGGCAAAATTCTTCCTGATTGACTTGGAAGCCCTGCGGAGGGCGACAGGGGGCAAGCAAGAGAAATCTGTGCAGCCTGAACGACTAAGTGGAAGAACCTAGAAATAGGATGCGATAGTCTGAACTTTGGTATAACCTAAAAGAAGCCAGAGAGTTTGATCCGAAGCGGTCGAACCGCCCGAAAGGGTCAGTAAGCGAAAGCTGAAGTAACAGAATGACACAATTCACAACTCAGGACTTGGCATTGTCTTTGGATATGTTCTCTGACCGCGTGTTGAAACCCGCTGTGGCAGCAATTGCTAACAAAATTGATCGTGATGGCTTGGTGATGGCCAAGAACAACACGGCCAATATCGTTGGTACAGCTGGTACACCTCCCACAGGTTTGATCACATATTTGACCGCTGCTGCTTACCTTGACGCTGAAGGCGCACCAAGGGATGGCCGCCGTTCATGTATCGTTGAACCTTTCACAAGCGCCACAATCGTTGATTCTTTGAAGGGTCTATTTGTACCCCAAGAAGCCATCGGCGAACAGTATCGCAAGGGTTTGATGGGTCGTGACTCTGCTGGTATGAACTGGAAGATGGATCAGAACGTTGTTTCACAAACATTCGGTTCTTATTCGACTGCCGTGTTGTCATGCAATACATCGACTGCAACTGGATTCCTGACCTCTGGTTGGGCATCAACTTCTACTATCGCTTTGTCTGCCACAACAGCCACAGCATCGTTGAACGTTGGTGACGTTATCCAAATTGCTAACGTGTACGCTGTCAACCCCCAGAATCGCCAGGCTTATGGTTCTAACAAGCTACGCAACTTTGTCGTGACTGCTGCCGCTACTGTGGCAACATCAGGTACAACTAGCGTGACTGTTAGCCCTGCCGTGATTACTGCTGGTCAGTTCCAGAACGTGTCTGTGACCAATGCTGGCGCATCAACTGTTACGCCTTTCAACAATACTGGTACTGTGTCACCACAGAATATCATTATGCACCGCAATGCGTTTACATTGGCAGTGGCCGATCTTGAGTTGCCAGAGGGTGTCCACTTTGCTGGTCGCGCTTCTGACAAAGAGATTGGTTTGTCCATGCGCGTGGTTCGCCAGTACACCATTAACAATGACAGTATTCCAACCCGTTTGGATGTCTTGTACGGCTGGGCACCGCTCTATCCTGAACTCGCTTGCCGTGTTGCAGCTTAATTAACTTAAAGGAAAACTAACATGAGTAATCCAGGACCAGCAACCACAGTAAGCAATCACCCACAAAACTTGGCCACAAACCAAGCATTGCGTTTGATTGCATCCGCACAATCCGTTAACTTGGCCGTGGCTGGTGATACAGCCATGACAGTAGTCGATGTGACTAAATTTGTGCCCGTTAGCGTGCTAATCACCAATGGCTTGAACTCTAGTGGATCAACAACCACTATTGCTACGGCTACTGTTGGTGTTTACACAGGCCCAAGCGCAACAGGTTCAACAGTATTGACTACCGCTGCTTTGACTAGCAACACAGGTGGTCCTTATGTGACAACCTCAACCGCGACAAATCCCGCAACCGCTATTTCCAACCCATCTACGATGTATGTCAACGTGGGAACGACAATTGCAGCGACTTGTGACGTATTTGTTTACGGCTATGACCTCACATTTTTACCCTAATTTGTGAGTAAATAAACAGAAAGCCACTCTCAAAAGGGGTGGCTTTTTTTCATTTTGTTATACAATAATCATGTTTTAAAGGAATTATCATGTCCAAAACTACACTTACCCGTGGTAATTTGTTGAGCAGTTCCATCGCTCAATTGACACTACCAAGCACCACTTTTTCCACTACAACAACTGAAGTCACTATTTCATGCCCTGGCGTTAAATCCACAGACATGATCAACGTCACAGTTGATGCGGCAATGGTTACAGGCGTTGCGGTTGGTAATGCTTACACCAACACGGCCGATCAAATCACAGTTCGTTTGATTAACCTTACAGGTGGATCGGTCACCCAAACGGCCGCTAACTTGTTGGTTAACGTGAAATCGCCTGAAGACAGTCCCTTACCCGCGAATGTGGTGTAAATATGGCTGGTTCAACAGTCCAACGCAACGCGGGTCAGACGTATTGTTTTAGCGTCACCAATAGTGCCCATTCAAGCACTTTGGTTGATGATCAGACAAACGATCAGATCAACTACTGCTCATTCCTAAACACGGGCGCATCGCCCATTGCGGTGAAATTTGCGAATTATTCGCCATGCCCCGCCGCAACGTTTCCGAGTGATGGAACACCGGGGGATTATGTTTTGCCTGCGGGTATGACTTCTCCCCTTATCTTGGCAACCCCAACAACGCCCTTTTACATGACAGCGATCAGTAATAGTGGCACGGCGGGTTTGCTTTATGTAACGGCCGTTGGCGATCAAAGCTAACATGGTTGGCCCTAACAAAACTGTTGACCAAAACCTACTGCCCGTTCAGGCGTATTTTGCGGTCGATGGCACGTTTCAGACTTTCATCGGTCAGGGCCAACCTTTCACGGCCACAATAAGCCCTATTCAAAGCGGACTAACAATCACCAATAGCACCCTAGATTCAAGCCCTATTGGGGCTACAACGCCATCTACGGGGGCTTTTACAAGCATATCCACAACAACGGGCACAATCACCACATCGCCCGCTAATTCAACGGATATTGCCAACAAATATTATGTGGATATGGTTGCCCAAGGGCTTGGCCCAAAGGCGGCGTGTCAAGTGGGAACAACCACAAACATCACGCTTTCGGGGCTACAAACCATTGATGGATACACCACATTGGCGGGTGATCGGGTTTTAGTCAAGAATCAAAGCACATCATCACAAAACGGCATCTATATCGCGTCATCAACGGCTTGGGCACGGGCGGTTGATATGGATGTATGGTCAGAAGTGCCAGGCGCTTACACAGTGCTTTTAAACGGCGGACAAGCCGATACGGGATGGGTTTGCACGGCATCACAAACGGGCACAATCGGTGTAACGGCCATGCCTTGGGTGCAATTTAGCGGATCGGCAACGTATTATGCGGGCACGGGGCTAACGCTATCATCCAATACATTTAGCATCACCAACACGGGTGTCACGGCCGC
>Ga0208251_1000015_pt1 | contig 60635 bp, 86 predicted proteins | sample CryBogCBE15Jun09_FD_184560 | JGI IMG/M metagenome (GOLD analysis project Ga0208251, IMG submission 184560) | Freshwater microbial communities from Crystal Bog, Wisconsin, USA - CBE15Jun09 (SPAdes) (version 2) | ecosystem: Environmental > Aquatic > Freshwater > Lake | place: Crystal Bog...
CACGCACCAGAACCTCGACGTGTCGTCCATCGGCATCGTGGTGAAGCGTTGGGCACCGCACGTCTACGAGTTCATCAAGAGCACGCCCAATCCCACCAACGAGAACGTCCGTCCCCACCGTGCCCTGTCGGACATCTTGGACTGCATCGAATCCCTGCGCATGTATCGCATGATGACGTTCACCACCGAATCCGAGGACTACCTCAACGCCTCTAGGGGTGCGTAGTGCCGTTTATCGTCGTATTCCTCGTGCTACTCTTTTTCCGTAAACATCGCAAAAGGAGATGAAATGATAGAAACCATCAAAAAAACTTATAGCAACTGGAAGTGGATGCGTGACATCCGCAAGCACGAAACCATCCGTGCTGAATGGGAGCGCATGTACAAAGAGTTCGAGCGCAGCCGTCCTACCGTCCGTCCGTGGGTGTAGTAGCATCTAGTTCACCTACGAAAGGATTGCTCATGGGCAAGAAACTGGATGAGGCGTACTACCGCCTTGTAAACGAGACTGACCACTACCTGCGCTTGGCGCAGACCCGTGGCACGGAGTACGACAACGGCCTCGCAGAGGGCTTTGCTGAAGCCCTGCGCCTCGTATCAAACGTCCGCAACGGATTATTCGAGCCTGTTCAGCACGACGACATCGAAGTGGTTGGCGGCCCTGCACGCCTGTTCATCGGTTCTCGTGGGCGACGTTCCCGTGGTCGTCGTGGTACCCGAAAGTAACGACGTACTAGCGGAGTTCACCACTGACGAGTTGAAGTACGGCATTGACCAGTACTGCCAACTCAAACTGGGCGTTCCAATGATGGACTTCGTTCATCGGGTGCGTGCAGGTGAAAAGTTTGACGGTTCAACTGAAGAGATAGCCGACCTCGTTCGGGTCGTGGATAGGAGACTTGCTGATGAGCACGCCAAGGAAGTTGAGAAAAGCGCACAAGCAAAGCGAGAGGGCGAACTACAGGGCCTACAAGAAGGCTCGCTGGGCACGCAAGACGCTGATTGAGAAGTTCGCACAGGCTTGGCTCTACGGCCTCTTCACGGCCTTCCTGACCGCCCTTGGTGGCTTCCTGTTGGTGATGGTGGCGATTGCCGAGTGGGAAATGCCGTGGTTCGCAGACCTGTGGTTCAACGGTGCCATGCTGGTGATGGCTATCACTTGGTTTGCACTGTCAGTGGAGTAGACTAAACCGCATGACACCACACCGTGTTCTAGTCGAATACACGATGCAAAACGATGTGAGCATCCTCGGACTTGACGAGGACGGGTTCATCATTTCCAAAACCCTTGTCGGGAGCACAAACGACGGCAAGAGCGTTGCTGAAGAACTGGTGGGCGACGCTGGTTGGCTATGCCGCCACGGGGCGGAGAGTTGGTTCGAGGGCAACGGCTGCTTCCTCTTGGACGTGTTTCCAAAACCCGTCGTCGTCACGGTTGTGGGCAGTGAAATCCCGTACACGAACGAGGAACTCGTATCACAGGTGAGACAGAACGGCTTGCCCGAAGCCGCTGGCATCGTCAACAAAGTACCTGCCGACGGCAAGTACTACGTCACTATTTCACTGGAGAGGCCACGGGGCTGGGAATGGCAATAAACCCATTCATGACAAACCCAACGCCATGGACGTGCGAGGCGGACGAAGAAGAAGATGCGTGGTTCATTATTGATGCCAACGGCAACGACGTGGCAATCCTCGCCAGTGGAAACGACAAAGAGACGGCAGAAATCATCGTCAAGGCCGTGAACGGCTACGACCAATGATGTTCCGCAAGAAGAAGCCAAAGCCCCTATACGATTTCACTGAACTGCTCTCGGCGGACGTGGAGCACACGATTGTCTTGCAGCACGCCCTGCTTGCGTCCCTCAAAATCATCACCTTCCAAAAGGAAGCGTGGGCTGACCTGAAGGAACTGCTCGAAGAGCGAGGCGTGAGCGTCATGGCAAATGAAGAGGCGCAACAGCAGTACAAAGACTTGCATGCGCCCCTGCGTGCGTCTATGGTTGTTCTCGCAGAACTAACCGATTTCCCCAAAGATGAAATAGAACAGATTGGAAGCGACGAACTATGAGTGGTGAAATGCCCGAAGTGCCATTGACCGAAGAAGAGGCAGTGGCAAGCGCCACCGAGGTCGGCATTGATGCCATCCGCTTGATTCACCGAATCGAACGAGAGATGCTCAGCAGGGCTATTCAGGCTCTCGTTGCCGCCACGGGTAAGAACGCCCTCGAAGTCGTCACCATCCTCTCAGAGGGGCTTGACGATGGGTACGCCGAGGCCATGAAAACGGCGTATGCCGCTGCTGGAATAGTGACGGCGAACGAGGCTGGCGCACCGCAGTTGGGCGACAAGAAAATCGCTACGCCGAAGTTGATTCTGCCTTAGCCGCTCGCTTCGCCGCACGACGCTTCTGCTGATACTCACGCATGGCAGCCATGCAGACGAGACAGCGACAGTTGTGGGCGAAGTACGCAGACAGGCCGTGCTTCACCTCACGTCGAGTACGGCGCTCGCAGGTTGGGTTGCCACAGCCACAGGAATCGGGCTTGGGCTTGCGTACCTTCTCGTATCGCTTACGACCAACCGCAGCGTTGGCCTCACGGCATGCTGAACAGCGACAGCCGTGATTGACGTACATCGAGTACGACCCGTGGGCGCAGCGTGCGACACTTTTCTTGCAGGTGGGAACACCACAGGTGCACGCCATTACTGGTCAGTCCACTGAGATGGAACGCCGAAGTCGGATTCTGGGTTTGGAATCACCGCCACTTCGGGCAGGTCGCATAAGTCCACGACGTGCGCCGCCCCAACACCGATGACGTGCGCCACGGCGTGGGTGAATCGCTCCACGACGAACGGCTCTCCGTACTCCAAGAGGATTGCTTGCTGGCAGACGTACTCAATGTAGGTGTCGGGCCAGTCGGGGGATTCTGGGGTGATGTCAAGGGCTTCCGTGATGGTGTGACGAATGGCGTGGTCGAGGTCGGCAAGTGTGCCGAACTCCTTGCCTGCCCTAGACGCTGCTGATGCCAACCCAGTCAAGCCGTAGGCGCATGAGAAACCCATGGCTCGTGCTCGTTGCTCGTCGGTGAGGTTCATCTCTTCCATTACTTCACCACCTCTCCCGAACCAGCGAAACTCTTTACGTCAACATCTGGCAAGGCGAGGTCGGCAAAGTAGAGAGCGTCCTCTTCGTTGTCCGCCATCACCTGCACCTCAACTGTGTATCGAACGGTCATCCATGCGGTGCCGTCCGTGTCGTACCCCACCGTCATCGAATCACCTCGAAGTGATGGGGCACGACCTTCGGAGCCTTGGCCTTGGCAGCGAACGCCGACGGGCGTGCGTACTCGCTGGCGAACACCGTCGGCTTCTTCGCCACGGGCTTCTTGTCCTGCTTCTTCAGGTACGCCTCGATGCTGAACAGCGTCGCATCTGTGTCAAGGTCATCGAACTCAACCTCGTCCTCGAATGCCTCAATCGGTTCACCATCAATCGTGGCAAACGGAGCAATCTCGTCCTCGAAGAGGAAGTACGGCAACTCGCTAATCGTGCATCCGAGAAAGGCGCACCATTCGTCGTCGTTCATGCCTCGAACAAAGTCCTCGCTCATCTCGTACACGCTCGCTAGGTACCCGACATCTTGCGTGTCGAGCATGTCTGCAAACTCTCGGTTGTTCTTTCGGTTGCTCATTATCGCCACCATTCCTTTCGCTCAGTTGAACACCAGTCATTGTTCGGTACTTCTTCGCCGTACTCGTGCGACCATGCGCAGACTACGACAGGGTGCTCCGTGCCATCAGGCATCGTAGCGATTGCATCAGCAACGGTGTAGCCAGCATTCATCTCCATGTTGAACATCGAGATGATGTTGTCGTTGATTGGAACCTCGAACAGTTCACCAACGGCTTGGTCTGTCGCTACGTTCGGAGTGAACACGAGGTACGGGTACCCCTTGTGCGCATTCGAGTAGTACAGTCGTGCTCCACGGATTACGCCCGTCCCCAGTTTGGTGATGATTTCGTCACGCACCCAACTGTGTAGAGGCTCATCCGTTCGGAGTGTTCCGTAGGCGAACAATGTCATGGTCTTTACTTCGGTGTCAGTTGTCATGCAAACGAGTATAGCATACGTCACTCAACCGTGCTACAGTTGTAGGTATGAAATCTCCAACTGACCTCGTAGAAGTGCAATGGGTAGGGCGCAACGGCCTTGTCTGCGAATCAAAGCAGTGCCAACGTCGTGACTGGTTCATCGAAGCATCGAGCATGCGTCGTGCCTACCACGCCATCGTCGGCGGCAGCGCAAAGATGAAGGAACTGCCCAAGAAAAAGAAGGCGGTTCAGCACCACTACGAAATAGTTAGATAAATACTTGACAGACGTAACACCCGTCCTGTACCATGGATGTATCAAGCAACACCAACTGACTAGGAGCAGCAAATGACCAAGAAGCAACTGAAGAAGGAACTGGAAGCAGTCAAGGCGGAACTCGCCAAGGCTGAGCGCAAGGTTCAGAGCACCGTGGCAATGCGTGAGTACAGCAACGCTCGCTACCGCCGCATCATCGAGCGTCTGTCGGGCAAGAAGTATGTGTTCGGCTACGACCCCACTGACCGCTCCATGATTGAGGGCGACGAGCGCACCTACGGCTGGTTCATCCCTGCCGAGCCTGTCTCCTACGGCGTGAAGGTTGGTGCGTAGTGGGCATCGCCACCGAGCAGGAGCAGGTCGAGATTTGCAAGTGCGGTTGCCCAGCAGCCGACCACTTGTGGGACATCAACCCATGGCCCGAAAGTGAGCCAGAGTGGGAAGTGCTCGCATGCCACGAGTGTGGTGAGACACCAACCAGCAAGCCGTGGAATCCCACCTACGTTTGCGTTCAGTTCGAGTACAGCCACACCGAGACAGAAGGGGAATCAGAATGAACACTATTTTCATCACCGTCACCAAAGAGTTCGACGCTAACGAGGTGTGGACTGCCATCACTGGTTCAGGATGGGAGCAGGCACCATGGTGGCGCAGGGCGAAGTACAACAAGGCAGCCATCGCAGACTGGACGGAGCAGGGCGACCCCAGCACCTTCACCATCGAGGTCGAGATTGACGACCCAGAGGACGAAGAAAAGGTCATCGCCAAGACGGTCACCTTCGCAGACATCATCGAAGCGTGCCAGAAGGTCTGGGCAGGCAAGTGGTACCACTGCGGTAGCCGAGTGGACGACCACTTTAGTCGCTACGACAGTTGCGCAGGCGACATCATCATGCAGATGGTGATGCTGGGCAGCGTCCTCTACGGATGACTTGCGCCTGTCACACCCATCATGTATCATTGAAGTATCTACTTGACCACTGACTAGGAGAACCACCATGACAAGCATCACGATTACATCAACCGATGCCTTCACCACCAGCGAGATGGGCATGGACGGCAGCATCGTTCACCGATACGTCGCCCTGAGTGCCGTCGCCCTTGCCTCGTACATCGAGTACGGCGAATCGTTGTGGACGGAGTACAACTACCGTGCCCTGCACAACCTTGCCGACAAGAACGGCTGGATGCTGAACATCTACAGCGACGAGGAAGATTTTGACGTGGACTGGACACGATTCCGCAACGGCCTCAACGCCGCCGTCGCCGTCATCGCTGGAGCCATCAGCGCCATTGACCTTGGCAACTTCTAGGCGTGGGGAAATCAACACGATACCAACAGCCGAAACACTTGCGTTTGTCGTACATAGCGGATAGCGTGAGTGGCACATGGACGAGGTAGTCATCAGCACATACATCTACTGCGCTAACACGGACGGCTCCAAGCACCGTGGCAAGCGGAACACCTACCTCGTAGAGCACATGGGGGGCGGCAAAGTCGTCGCCCGAATAAGCCCCATGCCGATGGTGAACGATTCCATCGCAATCCATGAGGCTGCCATCAATGGAATGAAGAGCAACCTCGTCACCGAGGGCGATTGGTCACCAACGGCACGGCACAGCCGAATCAAAGTACACCCCAGAAAGGTAACCAAAAGTGCCACGCCCAAACAGCCAAAGTCGTGAAGTTTGGATTCGAGAGGCTGCGTGCCGAGAAGCAGATACCAATCTGTTCTTCCCTGAGGACGGACGTTCATTCGACCCTGAGGTAGAAAACCTCTGCTCCAACTGCCCAGTATTGGAACCGTGCCAAGAGTGGGCCGTTTACCACGAAGCCTTCGGCTACCAAGGCGGACTGACCCCGAAACAGCGTGCCAAAGTCCGTGCACGTCTCAACATTTACCTGTGGGAGCCACAGACGAACGTTCAGGTGATGAGGGGCGTAGCCTCTTAGGATTTCCAAAACGGGCGGTACGATTTGGGTATGCGCCTACCCCACAACCCCTTCACGAGCCTCACCCTCGCCTTGGCCCTGTCCGCAGCGCCAATCACCATGGCAAGCCCTGCAAAGGCCACCACAACGCCACTCTGCGCCTCGTGGGTGCACATGCTGGACGTGTCGTCCAACAACCCCCACCCGATTGACTTCGCCTCAGTGGTGAAGGCTGGATACGCTGGCGTGTACGTCAAGGCCACGGAAGGAACGTGGTACACGAACCCCTACTTTGGAACCGACACGACCCTTGCAGTGAAATCGGGCCTGCCGTGGGGCGCATACGACTACGCACGCCCCACCGACAACCCCGTTGCGGACGCAAAGTACTTCGTCGCAGCAGGCGGAGCCAAGGGCGTTCTACCGCCTGCGCTCGACATGGAGACGCAAACGAGTTCCGTCGCCCACGACGTGGCGTGGATGAACAAGTGGCTCGCCACAGTGAAAACCCTTACGGGTGTCACACCCATCGTGTACACGGGGTCGTACTACTGGTGGAGCGGTGCGATTTCACTGAGCAAGTACGCCCTGTGGCTCGCCGCATACCCCCACTCGTACCAGCCCACGCAATCAGCGTGCGGCCTGCCTGCCCCCAAAATCCCTGCGGCATGGGCCAAGAAGGGCTGGACTATCTGGCAGTTCACCAGCCGTGGCCTCGTCAGTGGCATCGGCGGATACGTTGACTTGGAAGCCGCCAACCCCAAGTGGTTCACCAACCTCACGGGCGCAGGCGTGACCCCCTCGACCCCAAAGCACCCAGTGCCAGCGCCTTTGTACGCTCCTGGGTCGCATGGGGTGACGGTCTACTACGTCCAACACGTCCTTTTTTCACTGCACTTGCTTCCAAAGTCGGGCGTGACGGGCCACTACGACCTGCGCACGAAAGCCGCCGTCGAGAAGTACCAAGTCCTCATGGGGATTTCAGTGGATGGACTGTGGGGGGCGGACACGTCGAACGGGAACGTTTGGTACCTTGCCTACCACCGACCCGTCGAGACGAACGCCAACTACCCGTTGATGCAGGCTGGCACCGCCTACCACGACAAGGTGAAGTTCTTGCAGACGACCTTGAACAAAGCGGGCGCTCGCCTGAAGGTTGATGGCGTTTTCAGTGTGTTGACCGAGGCGGCCCTCATCAAGTTCCAAAAGTCGCAGCACATCGTCCCGTTCTGGTACGGGAAGGTTGACATCCTGACGTGGCAGCGCATCTGGGCCGTGCACAACGCCGTTCCAAAGCATCACCACAAGGCGGCAAAGAAGAAGGCGAAGAAGTAATGCTTGCAATCACCGTCTCGCTGGGAACCGTCGCAACGTGGCAGGCCATACTTGTCGTGTTGTCAATAGTTTCGACCAGCCTCAACATCTGGCGCATGACCAAGGGTGCCAAGCAGAACGACGAAACCGTGCTGAAGGTCAAAGAGGAAATCAGGGGCGACATCAAGTCCCTGAGCGCCGACATTGCCCAAGTTCGTGCCGACGTTGAGACGACCACCGAGCGATTGGAAAAGCGCCTCGACCTTCACCTAGACCGAGCCGTTGACACCGAGGTCAAGGCGGTACGCACCCGTCGCAAGAAGGCGGCAGCCGATGAGTGATGGTGAAGTCGTAGCCGCCCACGTTCAGAAGGTCAGCCACCAGTACACCGTCCGCTACCCCGACCACACCCCACGAGAGGCAGACCCCAACTACGTTGACTTCAATCACCTGCACAGGGAGTGGAAGAAAGACCCCGACAAGTGGCAGTGCGCCATCGGCAAGCACCGTGGCGACTTCTCTGAGTGCTCGCTCGACAAGCCCCTCGAACTTCACCACGCCCACATCGAGTTCGCTCTCATGAACGACGTGAACCTCGAATGGCTCGAACACGACTACCCAGGCATCTCCAATCCTGAGCAGTTGGGAGCGTGGGTCGAATCAGCCGACAACCTCGTCGTCTTGTGTGAGTTCCATCATCGTGGTCACGCAGGCGTGCACGTCGCATCAGCATCGGACTACGAGGGTGTGAAGTACATCAAGGGATTCATCCAGTGACCCTCGTAGTCATCACCTTCGTGTGCTTCGTGTTCGCCAACATCTGCTCTACGATTATGGTGCAGGCCGAAAGCCGCAACCGCTCCATCATCGCTGGCACGTTCGAGGCTGGCTACGCCCTGTTTTGGATTTACGCCGCCAAGTACTCGCTCTCAACATCACCTAAGGAAATCGTTGCGCTCGTCATCGGCAACTTTCTTGGCGCATGGATTGGAACCAAGTGGGGAGAGAAGTGGGTCAAAGACCACGGCGACATCGCCACCCTCTCACGCATCGAAGAGGTCGAGGCGGAGTTGCTGCTCGCTGAGCAGTCACTCGCAGAACTTCACCATGAGGCCGAAGTGCATCACGACCCTGACGGTCACGACCACTAAGTCTTTACTACTTTACTCAAATGCAGTTTTTGCACTTGAGTAAAGTTTTCTTTACATCACCTCGTCGAACGTACCTTGTACTAGGTATGTAGATGAACAGTGCGAACAGCCATAGTGGTCATGGAAGGAACTAATCCAACTTCCTACGGCAGGTACAGGGAATGGTTGCGGACAGAAAAATAAAAATAGTGCTTGACAATGTGACACCCGTCTGGCAAACTGGTTGTATGAGCAAAAAGCAAACCATCACCACACCAGCAGGGGTACGCCGTGAGCGTCACTTTGCCAACGGTGGCACACTCCACGAGTGGCGTGGTGGCTTGGCTGTACGCATTCCGAACAAGAAGCGTGAAGCCAATCGCAAGGCTTGCCGTAAGTTCACCATGGAGTGATGTCACACCCCTGTGAGACACTTGATTATCAACTGATTAGGAGACACACGATGTACGCAGACAGTTTCTATCCATACGACGACACCTCGGATTGCGACACCGAGTACACCGTTTACAACTGCCCCTCGTGCGAGGACGAACACGACGACCAAGAGGGACGTGCCGTGTACACCGAAACCAGCGGAGCCTACTGGTCTAAGAAGGAAGGCACCTTCTACTTCACCTGCCCAGAGACGGGCGAGAAGGTTGATGTCGAGTACCACACCGAAGATTGCGACCCACCAGACGTTGACTGATTGACTTGACCGATGTCACAGCCATGTGGCACAATAGATGTATCGCATTACCAACTGATTTACCTACCAACTGACAAGGAGCATCAAATGATTATCAACCCCACCAGCGTCGCCACTGACGCTTATGGTCGCATCACTGGCGTGACATTCGTCACGTCAAAGGGCACCCTTCACCTCGTGGGTCGCAACCCCAACCTTCGCTGGGGCGACATCTACGACCAGAACGACTACAAGGCTCGTCCTCGTATGTTCGTCTCGTCCACCGAGGTCACGGACGACATGACCGAGGTTCAGCAGAACAAGGTATTCCGCAAGGGTGCCATGGAACTCATCAACGCTCTCGGATTGCCGATGCGTGGCTTCGAGATGAACTTCAGCAAGACGGGTGCAAGCCGTGACGGTTCCTACGCTCCTGCCTTCGTCCTGAAGGTGGACGGCTACAACAAGAGCCGTCTCAACTCCATCACCATCTCGTTCGAGTTGCCCGATGGTCGCCGTGTCGCCTTTGACCGCTACGACTTCTACGTTGACCTCGGCTATCAGGCTGAGATTGAGGTGGCAGCGTAATGAGTTACTACTACGACTACGAGTACACCTACGCCGATGCCAAGGCGGACGCTGCGCAGGAGCAGTGGGATAGGGACTACGCCGAAACCAAGTGGCAGTGCCTCGAAGAGTGGTGGTCAGAAGCACTTGCCAAGTTTGCCGAGGAACAGCCCGTACCGTTCGGCATGGAACACATCAACGAACCCCTCATCTTGGAATGGGTACTCGACCCCGAAACGAAGGGGAGCAAGGGCGTGTGGAACCCCACCTACGAGGCCGCTAAGAACTACGAGCCGTTCACTGAGTGGTTCTTCGAGAAGTACGCCGACGACATTGAAGAGGCGCTCAAAGAGGACTACTACAACGCCGCTGATTAGGCGCAAGAAAAAAAGTACAGATTGACTTGACAGATGTCACAGCCAGCCTGTACCATAGTTGAGTAGCAAAAAACATCCAACTGATTAGGAGAACCAAATGACCACCATCCAGACCCCAGCAACCGAGAAGCAGGTTGCATTTGCCAAGGCACTGCTCGAACAGCGTGTCGTCCCCCAGAGCCTGCTCGCACAGGCTGAGGCTGCCCTTCTCTCGAAGGCCACCGCCTCGCAGTTCATCGGCCTGCTGACCGAACTGCCTCGCAAGGTCGGCTCAGGTCGCCCAGCGGCTACGACCACCGCCGTCGCTGCACCTGCTCCCATGCGTGAGTTGGCTGAAGGTTTCTACACCGTCGCCCACAACGGCGGTCACACCACGTTCCGCATCTCGAAGGCATCGTGGGCCAACGGCAAGTTGACCCTCGGCGTTCTCGTCGGCTCGAACAACGAGCGTTCGTACAAGGACATCGCCTTCATCACCCCCGAAGGTTTCAAGGTGTTCCGCTCGCACGCTGACAAGCACGCCATCATCGCTGCTGCCCAGTTCCTGCTCACGGGCAACGTGGACGACGCTCGTGCCGAGTTCATGAATCAGGCCGAGGCCAACGCCATGTCGAGCAACACCTGCCTCTGCTGCCTGCGCACCTTGACGGTGCCAGTGTCGGTGGCTCGTGGCCTTGGCCCGACGTGCGCCAAGCGTTACGGCTATGGTCTGTAGTCCATGCTGACACCCTTCGAGATTCAAGAAGCCATCGAGACAGAACTGGAGCGCATGGACGGCCTCATCACCTCACTTGGTGAGGCCGTCCGTGAACAGGCTCAGGCTGAGACGGACTTCAAGGTTGGGTTCGCACAGGAGCGCCTGCGTGTCCGTGCTGAAGCATTCGAGAGTGGCACCAAGGTCACGATTGACCACGCCGACGACGCAGCAACCGTAGCGACGGCTGACGCTCGCTATCGCAGCCAGTTAGCCACGAACAATGTGATGACCCTACGAGAGGCTATTCGTGTCTCACAGGCCCACATAGACGGCTTACGCACCCTTGCAGCCAGCCACCGTAGTATCGGAGTGTGACCGATAAGCGCACACTCGAACTTCTGGGCCGAGCCTGCCCACGTTGCTCCATTCACCACAACGACCCTCATCTCATCGAGGCGTGTTGGGAGATTGGTGAGACGTGTTGGGAGCGGTGCCCAGTCTGTATCAACCACCCCTACCTGTAGTCCATTCCATTGACCTGTGTTCACCGTAAGGGTGCGTGTATGGTTGAGGCAAATGGATACGCAGCCAATCACCGCAGAGGAAATGCGCCTAGTGGCGCTAGAGGAAGGGATGCGTTCCTGCCTCTCTCTCGACAAGTTGCGTCTCCAAATGCTGAACCAAGCAGTTGACTGGATTTGCGAACTTACGGACTTACCTCTAATGGAAGTCCGCCGAGAAATCGCAGCAAGTAAGGGTGGACAGGTAGCCCGAAACCTTGATACAATCAATGCAGTGAAGTCGCTCGTTTCGTTCGACGCTCACACCAAGTAGTACCGCATCACCAAACCAATCGTCAGAAAATCCAACTGACACAACTGAACAGAAAGAGGTACAGCCATGGCTGACACCAGCATCACTATTGTCGGAAATCTCACCAAAGACCCTGAAGTCCGCTTTGCGAACTCAGGCGTTGCGATGACTTCATTTTCCGTCGCCGTAAACAAGTCCAAGAAGAACCGTGAGACGAACGAGTGGGAGAACGAAGCCCACTTCTTCGACTGCGTTGCCATCGGAGACATTGCCCAGAACTTCGCTGATTCATTCACGAAGGGCACCCGTGTCATCGTCACTGGCGAACTTCAGCAGCGCAAGTATCAGGCTCAGGACGGCACCGAAAAGACCAAGGTCGAGTTGTTCGCCAACGAAATCGGTGCATCCATCCGTTGGGCGACTGTCGCAGTCTCTCGCACAGAGCGTGCTGAAGGCGGCTCTAAGCCCTTCCAAGGCAACCAGTACTCGGACAAGCCACGTTCACAGGCTCCACGCCCACAGGCGCAGCCACAGTTCGACGAAGAGCCGTTCTAGTCAACTTCAGCACCGACCCTCGTGGCGGTGACTAACCAAGAGAGCCGCTGCCTACGGGTGGCGGCTTTTTTGCGTCCTTACCTGTAAGTGAGTTTTGGAACTACATCAATGTAAGTAAATGTACTAATCTGGGGTTCATGCCAGACAAGCACGAACAGGACGACTTCGACAAGGACATCACGTCTAACGACGTGAACTTGACCGAGAACGACTTTCTGCTGATGTCACTGGCGGAGTTGCACGAAATCTTCGAGGGCATGCGTGAGGTTGGGTTCAGCGAGAACCAAGCGTTGAAGTACTTAGCGTACCTGTCATCCATACACAACTACGAAAGCGACTAATGAGTGGCTTCGAGGAAGTTGAGTTTGGTGAACTGCCCAGCGATGCCATCCTCATAGAGTTTGACCTCGCCAAGGCGCTCCAGCGCCCGTGGTGGTTCAAGATGGCGCAGTGCCGCACAGAGGACGCTTCCAATCTAGACCTGTTCTACCCAGAGACGGGAACGCACGGCGGCAATCACCTCGCCCCTGCACGAAAAATCTGCACCGAATGCGCCGTTCGCTATGAATGCTTGGACTACGGACTTGATGAACCTTGGGGCGTTTGGGGCGGTCACTCGCCAAGCCAGCGCCGCAAACTCAGTTCTCTAGTGAAAAAGGGTAGTAGCCTTATAGAAGCAAGTGAAGCGATAGACGCACGGAGCAGAGATGGCAGATAACGAAAACCAACTGCCTCAACTGGATAACTTCAGCGAACTCGGTGCCACAGGTCTGTGGCGCACGGGTGGATTCGTCATTGACGACATCCTTCCCCAACTTCGGGGCCGCCAATCTCTCACAGCCTACCGTGACATGGCTGAAAACGACCCTGTTATCGGGGCCATCATCTTCGCCATCGAGCGTGTCATCCTTCAGGTGGACTGGCGTGTAGACCCACACACCGACCCCACTGGTGAAACGCCGAACAACAACGACCAGTTGGCAGCCGACTTCGTGCAGGAGTGCATGGACGACATGAGCCACTCGTGGCACGAACTCATGATTGCCATCACCTCGTTCCTCGTCTACGGGTGGTCGTACTTCGAGATTGTCTACAAGCAGCGCAAGGGGCCTGACCAGAAAGACCCCTCAAAGCGTTCCAAGTTCAACGATAACAAGATTGGCTGGCGCAAGATTGTCATGCGTGCGCAGGACAGTTTGTGGCAGTGGCAGTTTGACGAATCTGGTGGAATCAAGGCCATGGTGCAGCGTGACCCCACAACGGGTCGCTTGAACGTCATTCCAATCGAGAAGTCGCTCCTGTTCCGCACCACGTCGGCTCGTGGCAACCCCGAAGGTCGCTCCGTCCTGCGTTCAGCATTCAAGGCGTGGTACTACAAGCGCCGCATCGAAGAGTTTGAGGCGGTTGGTGTCGAGCGTGACCTCGCTGGCCTTCCCGTCGGCTACGTCCCAGCCGAGTGGCTCGCCGCAGACGCTACGCCTGCTGAAAAGTCGTCGTTGTACGCCATGGAGCGCATCGTCCGAGGCGTAAAGCGCAATGAAACCGAAGGCATCGTCCTTCCGATGATGTTCGACGAGAACGGCAAGCAACTCATTGACTTCAAGTTGCTGAACTCAGGCGGCGCTCGCCAGTTCAATACCGACCAAATCATCTCTCGCTACAACCAGCAGATTGCGATGACCTGCTTGGCAGACTTCATCATGCTGGGACACGAGGCCGTCGGCTCGTTCGCCCTTGGCGCTTCCAAAGTAGACCTCTTCATGGCAGCAGTGGAATCTTGGATTCGCCTCATTGCCGAAGTGTTCAACAGCCACGCCATTCCACGCTTGATGTCGCTGAACGGGTTTGACACCGCTCACTGCCCGACCCTCACTTACGGACAGGTAACCCAAGTTGACTTGGTGGAACTGGGCGCATTCCTGACGAACCTGACCCAGAGCCAGTTGCTTACGCCAGACAACAACCTCGAAGATTACTTGCGTGAACTTGCTGGAATGCCAGCGTTCCGCCCAGAGGAAAACGGTTTGGCTGCCAACGTTCGCTACGGCGGCAACCAGATTCAGCCCGACCCAGAGATGGCAGACCCCAAGAAGGCGTTTATCGGCGCTCGTGGTTCAGCATCCACCGTCGGCACCGCACAGGGCAACACCGAACCCACGGGCGTACAGAACCCACAAGGCGGCCCCAACGACCAATCGGGCGGCTCAGGTATTCAGGCCGACATTTCAAGTCAAGGCTACCCAGGCCAGTCTGGTGAAATCCCACCGTCGGCGGCAGGCACAACCGCAAACACAACTGGTCAGAACGGCCCCCTAACAAACAACCAAGGGCCGACCTCGTGACCATTCGCATTCGGAAGGTAAAAGCCTCGAAGCAAAAAGGGCAAGCGGTAATGCGCACCCGTTCCACCATCTCCACCCCCAAGCCTGCGACCCGACCAAAGGGTAAATAACCGTAGTTTCTAAAAGGGTGGGGTAGCATTTAGGGCAAGGCACGAAGGAGCACCCCGTGGAACAAGTAAACATTCTTGATGTGGTCGCCAACGTCTCGTTGAGTGAAATCATTGCGAACAAGTCCGTTGCATTTGAGGTGCGACAGGGCGCAGCCGACCTTGCTCAGGACGGGTACACCTCTGCCGACCTTATGTCGGTCAACAAGTCTGGTGAAGAGGGCGTTTCCATAGTCCTCGTTCCAAATGCCAAGGACGAAAGCCCCTTGTGGGAGCGCCTTTCCAAGCGTGTGTTTGGTGGAAAGGCCATTGATGCCGAAGCCGAGCAGCGCCTTATTTCTCGCAACATCGCCAAGGGCCTTGCCGACGTAGAGCACCCCTTCACCAAGAGCCAGAACCAGTTTGACGGCGTAAACCCTTGCATCATCTGCGGTTCTGTGGTGGAAAAGGATGTCTGTGGCCCCATTGACAAGGCCATCAACTTCCCCTTGTCCTTCATGGCCCCTACGCCAGTATTCGCCGCCCCAGCCCCCGAAGCGCCTGCAACCGACAACTCCGTTCAGGTGGAACAACTCGACCCCAACACGGTTGCCGCCATTTTGCAGGCAGTTCAGGGCGAACAGATGGACGATTCCACCAGCGGCAGTTCAGACGACACTGAGGAAACGTCAAGTTCTTCCTCTTCGTCAAGCAGTTCTTCGAGCAGTTCGTCGTCATCGTCGTCGAGTTCAAGCAGCAGTTCTTCTTCCTCGTCGAGCAGTTCGTCCTCATCTTCGTCCTCATCTTCGTCCTCTGACACTGAAATCTTGGGCGAGGAATGGAAGAACGGCCTCGACCCATGGCAGGTTGAACTTGCTGAAGCACTGGATGACATGGTTGAGGAACTTGGTCGCATCCCCACAACGGACGCTGCCTACACCGACTTCTCGCCGTACCTTGCTCAGGGCATGACGTGCGGAAACTGCATCGCCTCTGGTGAAAACGGCTGCGACTGGGTTGCCATCTCGTGCGTGTCCAACGGTTGGTGCAAGTTCAACGTTGTTCCTGCACTCGACGCTCACTCCACCGCCGTCGGCATTCTGTACAAGAAGAGCCGCACCAGCGTGGAGAAGATGGACGGCCCCAGCGTTGAAGCCGTACACGTTGACGGTTCGGACAACGGTGGTGTAATCGGTGCCTTCTACGCAGGCAAGAAGAAACCCAAGGTTGTTCCTGAAAACATGACCGTCATCGAGGAAGAAGCGCCAGAAATGGTGAACCCCGAAGTCATGCAGGACGCAAACCTTCTTCAGAAGTCTGAAGAGTTTGGTGAAATGATTGGCGCAATCCGCAAGAACGACGAAAAGCGATTCACGCTCGCCCCTTGGTACGTTCCAAATCGCATGGACGCTCACAACGAGTGGACTGACCCCGAAGAAATCCAAAAGGCCCTCTGGGACTACGTTGAGAACGCAGACCGTGACATTCGCCTTCAGCACAACGTAGACATCGTGGCTGGCAAGTGGGTCGAGGCTATGACGTGGCCTTACGAGGTGGAAATCCCCATGTTGAAGGCAGACAGCAACACCGTTGTCAAGACGACCTTCCCTGCTGGCACCTCATTCCTCGGCGTTATCTGGGAGCCATGGGCTTGGGAACTTGTCAAGAAGGGCAAGATTCGTGGGTTCAGCATCGGCGGTACGGGTTCGGGCCTGAACGTTGACCTGCCAACTGAGTACGACGACCCCAAGCCATTCCTAGGGAGCAACTAATGCCAGCGCACATTTCCAATAACCTCTCGCAGGCTTACGCAGGCAATGGTTCGGTGTCGGTATCAGCAACCCCCAGCGGCGGCACACTCATTCGCCCAGCAAACGCAGGCCGCTTGCATGTATTCCTGACCAACAGTGGCACAAAGACGGTAACGATTTCACTGGGCAATGGCGCAGTTGCACTCAGCGGCATCGTCTTGTCGGCTGGGCAATCGGTCAACTTCCAAACCTACTCAGGTGCCATTTACGCCATCACCTCAGGCGGCGATACAACCACCGTCTCGTACACGGAAATCTAAGGAGAATCATGACCGACATCAACAATGAAATCACCTCGTGGCTCGAAAAGGCAGTCGTTGCCAAGTATGAGACAGAAGGTCATGCGTTCAATGGAAACCAGTACACCAGCGCATCTGGTACATCCCGTGGAATGCTGGAAACCCCAGCCGCAGCCTCGGCTCGCAGCCAGAGCCACTCCGCTTGGGTCAAGGGCGGAATGAAAGGCAACAGCCCATTGACCACTCGCATCCTCGGTCAGAAGGAAGTTCCCGTCGGCGCTCACATCCAAAGCCCAGCCGCCCTCGCCGCACTGAAAGCGGACGAACTTGCCCGTTCGGGCGAACACTACCGTGCTGCTGATGCTTACCGTGAGGCGCAGTCGCACACCTACGGCAAGACCACCTACATCGGTCAGGGCCGTGGCGGTAGGAACGTCGTTCTACCTGCCTCAACTGAATGGAAGATGGCGCAGAAGGCTGCGGACTTCCATGACGCTGCCGCTGCCGCTAATGAGGTGAACAAGGCTGCCGACTGCAAACTTTGCAAGGGTAAGGGAACCATTCGTGGTGGAAACGTTACTTGCCCCGACTGCAAGGGCAAGAAGTCTGTTGCCAAGGGCGATGTCATGGGCCACGAGTTTCATGGGAACCAGTACTCCCACGCCGCTCGTGCCTTGGCGACGGCCCAACTCGCCACCCGTATTCGCAATAGCGCCCCCGTTCAGGACAACTACAGGCTGATGGCTGACCGTCACGCACAACTTGGCAACGAACTGAATGAGATGGTTCGTCAGGCTCAGGCTGGCGGACACCAAGACAGTCAGATGGTGAAGGATGGCATCCGTGGTGCTCAACTCGCCGCCGCAAGCCACTTCGCTGCTGCTAAGGCGTACCAAGACATTGCTGATGGCAAGACCCCCTACGCCGCAGCCGACAAGACGGCGCAACTTGACCAAGCCGAGGCGTTGTCACACGTTGCTGCTATGGCATCCAACAACCCCATGGGCTTAGGCTCACGGGCGAACGGAAACTAATGAACAATCCTTTCACCACCGAATCCTTGCTTGCAGGTCAGGGTATTTACGCCGTCACGAAGTACGAGTTGGCTGGACACGCCTTCAACGGAAATCAGTACACGGGCGGAAACTCTGGCGCCCACTTCGACGGCTTCCGTGAGATGGACGCTAATCAGACCGTTAGTCAGATTGGTAGAATGAACATCTTGGGCATCTCTGGCGGGCGTGTCAACACGCTTCGTGATTCGAGTGGTCGCACCGTCGGGGTGAACCATCCCGTCAGCCGTGGCTACGGCGTAAACGTGCTGCTCCACCCCAACGACACCTACACCGTTCAGCGCACCTACACCCGTTCGGGCACGACCACAATCAAGGGTCAAGAAGAAGGTATCCACGCTGAGGACATTGGCGATGCCGCATACCGTGCTGGCATGTACGTCAACGTACCGTTCGGTAACTAAGGGTTATCGTGTCAAACCTCGACAGTGAAATCCTGCAATGGGTGCAGTTTGCCAAGGCCGAGGAAGCATTGGAAAAAGACTTCTTTGGTCACCTCTTCCATGGGAACCAACACACGGACGCTGAGGGCGCAGGCTCATCAGCACCCTCAAACCGCTACCAAGCGTCGGGCCGCTTCCAGCCTCTAGCCTCACGAGCGCAGGAACTTGCTAAAAACCCAACCGCACAGGGACACCGTGAACTTTCCGCCCAACACACCGAGCAAGCGAAGGCATTACGGGAACTAGCCGCCACTGCCAAGCCAGAACAGGCGAAGATGCTGGAAAATGCAGCACGGGCGCACGAGGTCGCTGCCTTGACGCACATGAACACCGCACAGGCGCACGAAAACCGAATCACCGCTGGCAAATACGCCAACGAGGTCAGTGAGGGTGCAGTCAACGGGTCGCAGATGGCGGACGAACGCACTGCAACTGCACTGGCAGGGTAAGACAGTCCCTAAACCATAGATTTCTAAATCTAGGGGTAGCATTTCACCAGAACGTTCCGCTTAGAAAGGCAACGCCATGACCGATAATCTCGAAACCGTACCTCAGTGGGAAATCACCTTGGAAAAGGGTGGGCAAGGCTCTGGTGAGCACGCTGGACACCCTTTCCGTGGAAATGGAAACACTGGCGGTATTCAGAACGCCATGGCGCACAACCCCCGTGGTGAAAAGAACTACGGACGCAACGACCACTTGAACGCTGCCAACTCCCACCTCGCCGCTGCTTTGGCTGCACACACCAACGGCAACCACAGCCTTGCTCGCTACCACTTCAACGAGGCCGCTTACCACGCTGGTAAGGCCGCCCAGACGAAGTTCAGCAACGGCAAGAACCGCAATGACCGCTCGATTCACCAGCAGGCCAAGACCCTCGAATACGCCGCCCACCACGCAGGTGACGAGGCTGGACGTGCAGGCCACGCTCTCCGTGTACTGTCGAAGTTGCGTGCCACTGGCGCATCACCTCGTGCCATCATGAAGGCCGCTGGCGATGCCGCCGAACTGCACGCCAGTGCCAGCCGTGCCGCCACCGCCGTCTCTACCCTCAACAACGGACTTCAGGCCGCACGCATGTCGAACGCCCTCTCAGGTGTTTCTGGGGCCGCTAACAACCAAATCGCTACGCCGAACGTTGCGTAAGGTAGTTCACCATGGACATCACTAAGGACGCTACGCAAGACTTGACGGTGGCGCTCGCCACCTGTCTTGCCGACGCAACCGTGATGTACCACCGAACTCACGGATTTCACTGGAACGTAGTCGGCACCGACTTCCCCCAGTATCACGCCAAGTTTGAGGAAATCTACTTAGACGTGTATGAATCCCTCGACCCGATGGCTGAGAGCCTACGCAAGTTGGGCATGTTCGCTCCTTTCCGCTTGACGGACTTGGCTCGCATGGCCTCTGTATCGGACGACGCAGTGAGTGGCTATCACCACGAGAAGTTGGTAGCCTCTCTTGCCGAAACAAACGCAGGTGTTCTTACAAGCCTGAATAAGGCATTTGCCTTAGCAACACAAGCGAATCAACAGGGAATCGCAAACTTCCTTGCTGACCGCATTGACAACCACCAAAAGTGGGCGTGGCAGTTGTCCGTCTCACTCCAAGGATAAGGATTCCACCATGTCAGACAACATCAACAACGAAATCGCCCAGTGGCTCACCAAGGCTGCTGCCGTCACCGAACCCTTCAAGGTTGACACCGTTGACCACGAGGCCGAGGCTTCCAATCACGACGACCTCGCTGCCAAGCACGCCGACGTTGCTGATGCAATGACCAACGCCGCAGGCGCAACTGGCGACACCCGTGCCGCTTCCTTCTTCCTTGGCGCTGCTGATGCCCACAACCGTGCCTCAGAACTGCACTCACTTGCTGCCGAGGCCCACCGCAGCGGCTCGATGCACGCCGCCCGTGACGCTTCGTTGGCTGCCAACGATTCCACCAAGACCGCCCAAGAGCGTTCGGAATCGGCTAAGGCCATTGCCGAGGCTCAGGCCAACAGCGCCAAGATTATTGCTGATGCCCACGCTGGCAACAAGAACTACGTTGAGGCAAACAACCACGCAGCCCACGTCACTTCCATGCAGAAGGACGCTGGCTTCATGTTTGACGGCAGTGGTGATGACGACAGTTCGTCATCCTCGTCGTCGAGCAGCAGTTCCTCGTCGTCCTCGTCGAGCGATTCCACCTCATCGTCGAGTGATTCCAACTTGGACGACCTCGTGATTGCCGCTGAGAAGGCTGCTGATGCTGGTGACAACTACAAGATGCAGTCGGCTCAGGCTTACCAGAACGGCGACACCACCACCGCTATGCAGATGGCGCTGATGGCATGCGACGCTTACCAGACCGCCCACGCTTACCTGCGTCAGGCTGCTCTGGCTGCTGGAATGAACGGTGGCATCGCTAAGGCCGCTCCCGAAGAGATGATGAACGACTACACGTCGCACAACTACTCTGGCCCCGACTACAGCGACAGCGACCCTGACGCTGACTACCCACCTACCACGCCACTGGACATGTCAACTGAGGACGACTTCGAGGGCGAGCCTGACACCACCCCTGAGGGCTACCTGTTGCCTAACCACCCCCTGTACGCCATCGCCTACCCCAACGGCGAAGAAGAGTAACCGAGGATTTCCAAATCTCGGTGTAGCATTTTCACCAGAAGCGAAAGGCAATCAACTTATGATTCAGGTTCCTAGCAACACACCAAAGACCGTCTCCTTTTCCCAGTCGGTGACCAACAACACCACTGAGATTGCCAAGTCGCAGATTGGCAAGATGGCGCTCGCTGAGACTGCCGCTCGTGGTGAAAAGGACAACGCTGACTTCCGCCTCGCTAAGGCGACGGAGACGCTTCGTGTTGCCGAACTTGCGTACCGTGAGAGCATCACCAAGTCGGTTTGGAACAAGGAACAACTGCGCACTGGCTACAACAACGCCATCGCTGAGTACCGTTCCGCTGACAAGGCTGCTCAGGCCGCCGCTGAATCACTGAACCTCGCCAAGGCCGCCCTCGACGGCGTTCGTGCCGCCTCTAACGGTGAAATCCTGAAGCGTGAGTTCTCGGACGACAAGCGTCAGGAACTTGCCTCGAAGGGCAAGGCCATGGCTGACGGCTCGTACCCAATCGAAACCCGTGCTGACCTCGAAAACGCTGTTCAGTCCTACGGACGTGCCTCTGACCCCAAGGCGGTCAAGGCGCACATCATTACTCAGGCTAAGGCTCTCGGCGCAACCGACGCTTTGCCCGAATCATGGAAGGCGGAACCTTCGCTTTCCACCGCAGTGCCCACCAACAAGTCAGTTCTTCGAAAGGACGCTTCCATGCCTACCGATTCATACGGTTACACCTACGCCGCCGACCTTGGTGCGCCGTTGCCTGGTAATCAGACGAATGCTGAGTTCGACGCTCAGTACGAAACCGTGCTTTGCCCCGACTGCCTCGGCTTTGACGGTCAGGAAGGCTGCCCCACCTGTGGTGGAATGGCGTTCATCGGCATCGAGAAGTCTGCCTACGTTCCTGCCGCCAACCGCTTCGGCACCGACGAGTTGCTGACCCGTCCGTTCCAAAAGTCGGCTGCCTATCAGGAGTACATCTTCTCGGTTGAGAAGTACGGTGTCAAGGGCCGCTCAGGTGCCCAGCCAGGCCACCCCTTTGAGGGCAACCAGCACACTGGCGGTATGCGTACCTTCAGTCGTGGTGAAATGGCTGGCAAGCGTGAGGGTTGGAAAACCACCGTCAAGCGTTATCAGGGCATCCACGACACCCACACCGCTCTGGGTCGCAAGGCCGTTGAGGAATCTAAGGCTCTCGAAAAGCAGGGTCGCTTCCGTGAGGCCGCCGACAAGCACGAAGAGGCATTCAACCACTTCGCCAAGGCCCACGGTGCGCTGAAGGGTATTCAGGACAAGTTCCAAAAGGAAACTGACCGTGGCTCACACGGTGCATCGCAGTCCAAGGTTGCTGAGTTCTCTGGTAAGGCACAGGCCCTGTACAGCGGCGAGCGTGCCTCTGCTCAGAACGAGACGCAGCGCCTTGCTGGAATGGCTGACGCTGCCGAAAGCGCCGCCTACTCTGCTGGCGGTCAGTAATCGTGACTGATTTCAGTACCGAAGCCCTGCTCGCAGGACAAGGTATCTACCACGTCATCAAGGGTGGCGATGGTTCGGGTGCCAAAGTGGGTCACCCCTTCGGCGGAAACCAGTACGTCAAGGACAGTCACGGCTCGCTCATTGGCGATTCAGCAAAAGTCAGCCATTACGTCAGCAGTGGCAGGGCTGTCGGCATGATTGGGGCAAAGGAACACGAATCACTCGCAGGTCGAGAGAAAAACATGGCTGCTCGCATGCAGCGCCTTGCCAACAAGACAACCGATGCAGGTAAAAAGAGTGCGTTCATGAATGCCAAGGGCGCACACCTTGCAGCATCTAAGGCGCACCTTGCTGCTGCTGCCGCCCACAAGATTGTGTCGTCAGAGCGTGCTACAAATGGTCTATCATCTGCGAAGTCTGAGGCGAAGGCACTGCACGCCACGGCTGCTGCGCACGAGGCCACTGCTGCTTCTTTCGCTTCACACGAGAGTGCAATGAAAACGCCAGAGGCTCCTTCTTCGGGCAGCAACTTCATGAACGAACACTTCATGAACATCAACGTCGGCTAACGCCATGTCTGACGGCATCCTGTCGTGGGTCAAGTATGCCCGTGAGGTGGAAATCCACAAAGCAGGCAACGCTCAGGGCTTGATTGACTGGTACAACAACGGTGCCGATGGTCAAATCAACTGGGGCAGCGAAGGCGACTTTGCCGCTTGCGTAGCGATTGCTGGAAAGCACATTGACAACCCCGAAGGGTTCTGCCAACTGCGCCACATTGACGCTACGGGCGCTCCTGCTGGACACGCTTCTGGTGAAATCGCCAAAGGCGACTTGATGGGACACAAGTTTCACGGCAATCAGTTCACCGCAGGTTCTTTGGCAGAGAAGTCCAACAGCCTCGTAAGTGGCGGAGAAGTGGGGCAGTTAGCAAACCTTCCACGCCTTGCCCCCAAACTCATCGAAGGCCACCTTGATGTTGCCAACGCTCACACCGAACTGGCGCAGAAGGCATTTGGTGAAAACAAGCCCGAACTGGGCAAGGCGCACTTAGACGCAGCGGCGGCGCACCTCAACGTGGCTCGACTTATGAACCGTGCCGTACAGCCAGATGCCCCCAACGGGTCGCTGAACAATGCCCAGACCAATGCCCAACTCGCCAACGCTCTCTCGCAGAAAGCATCTGAATTAGACGGCGGTGTCAAAAAGGGCAAGGCGACAGACGAGCCTGACTACACAAAGTTGATTTCTGACCGCAAGGGCGAACCAAGCGACCAAGACCTGTACAACCAAGTCAAGGCAGACGCACGCAAGAAGTTCGATGTCTACCCTTCAGCAGTTGCCAACGGCTGGGTCGTGCAGGAGTACAAGCGTCGTGGTGGAACGTACCACAAGCCTGTGACAAAAGGCGATGTAGCAGGACACCCATTTCACGGAAACCAATGGGAACAGGCTTCCGCACTCGGTGAACGGCGCTCCAACCTAGGAATGCTACTAGAACCAGGCGACCGTGAAAACAAGGCGGAGATTGATGCGGTAGCCAAGGGCCACCTTGCCGCTGCCAAAGCGCACATGAGCGCCGCACAAGAAGCGGTGAAATCCAAAGACTATGCCCTTGCGCAAAAGCACTTTGAGGCTTCGGTTGCACACTCAAAAGCCGCCGATGAAACAGCAAAACTTGCCAAGGTAAACGCAAAAATGGTTAGCGTAATGGGCGGAAAGTTTACCGAAGAAAAGTGGGCAACGGTTCCAGCAGACTTGAAGTCCGAGTGGGCTGCAACGATTGGAAACAGTAATGGCTATGGGTCTAATGATGGCATTCTGGCAAGCCAAGAAGCATCTGGTCTTACTAGGGCTATCGCAGCAGGACGCTAATCATGTCCGTCACGGACAGTGAAATCCTAGAGTGGGTTGAGTTTGCCAAGGGCAAAACCGCCACAAAGGAAAAGGGCAACCCAGCCGTCGTAGCGGCATCCAAGAAGCACAAGGCCAAAGTCAAGAAGGCCCTCACAGAGAGCATTGTCGGCGTATCAGCAGCCATTGCGCTCGCCCAGAACGGCGGCGACCCAGCATCCGCCCTACAAGTAAACAACACCCCTGTGACATCAACCATCGGCGGTATGTACCAAGACGTTCAGCAAGCCGCCGAGAAGCACGCAGGCGCACTCCTTGCCCTCGGTATTGGAACAATGCTCGCCGCACGAGCCGCATCTGGTGAAATGAATCCCATAGCCGCCAAAATTGCGTCAGGGATTGGCGACACAACCATGCTCTTAGCCGCAGGTGCCATCACCAACGGCATGAAGAACAAGTTGGGCAAGGCGGCGATTATGGCGGCAGTAGTTGGTGAAATAGCCGCCGAACATCGAGCCATGATGATTGCCAACACAGAGGCGAACCGTGGATTCAACCTCGGCGTAAGGAACACACTCCAAGCCAACGGCGCTCAGATGCAAATCATCGCTGCTGATGGCGCTTGCCCAGAGTGTCAGGCTCAGGACGGACTGCCCGTCACAAGCGACGCAGACCTGCCGCCATTTCACCCCGACTGCATGTGCGAAATCGGGATACTCGCAAACCCTACGGTAAACTCGTAGCATGGACTTCAGCACCGACGCACTCTTGTACCCCATTACAAAGGGCGACTTGAAGGGCCACGTCTTTCGTGGCAACCAGCACTCAACGGGCGGACTGAACGCCTTTGACGCTAAGAACCTGCTTTTCACTGCAACGTGTGCGTCGGGGCATTCCAATACCATCAAGGTTCCCGACACTTGGATTGAGCGCAACGCCGACGGCTCCATCACGGGTCAGTTCGCTGCCTCTTCGCAGTCACGCACCTGTTCCACCTGCTCTCGCCCGATTGACAACCGTTGGTCACTCGTTGCTGGACAGAAGGTTCTTCCAAATCCCAGTAGCGACAAGCCTTCGCAGTATCAGCAGTGGGGCGTAGGTGGGCAGAACTACGTTCAGACTGCCTCAACTCCAACTGTCTAAATCACCAAACCCATAGTAAAGTGTGTCGTATGGCACAGACAATCATCTTCGTTCCCGTCACTACTCCCGACGCAGACCCCAGCGGTATCTTGGTTTCGGAGAACGGCGTTATCACCTCAATGACGGGCGTGGCCCAGAACTTCGTGCGCACATGCAGGTTGATGGGGATGAACGATGCGCAGACCATTCAGCAACTTGGTCAGGACTGGACAAACGGTGCCTACGTTTCTTTCGTAGAAGGGTAATCCCGTGGATTTCACCAACATCATCCAAATCCTGAAGTACGAACTCGCTGGTCACACCTTCAACGGTAACCAGTGGATTGACAGTCAGGGTAACTTCAGGGCAGGTGCTGGTGGAAACGGCGGTGGACGTGCCGTTCGTGTTGTTCAGCCAGCAATCCCACGAGTTGGTCGTGCCCCTCGACCAGCCGCTGCTCGTGCAGCCCGTGCAGCCGCACCAGCCGCCGCACCATCTAAGCCAGCGCCGCCCCTAAAGACAACGGGTAAGGCGATAGGGTTGAACACTGCTGAAATCGGCAAGCCACTGGGGGGTTTGATGCGCATGGGTGGTCAGATGAACCAAGGCTTCCAAAAGGTGGAAATGAAGGACGGCTCCGTTGGGGCCATCAAGAACTTCAAGGGATTCGCAGGAACGCCCTTCACCGCCACTCGCCAAGCGCAGAACGAAATCTTGGCATCAAAGGTTGGTGCCGCCCTTGGAATGCCCATTCGCTGCTGCGAGGGTGTTGCTGGAAACAAGAACCAGATTGTTCAACCATGGCTTGAAGGCAAGCCTGCTGCCAGTATTGCTGGCACCCTTGGTGGAAACAACCCCAGCGCCCTACACGGCCTCAACGCCGACAACGCCACTCGCCTCAATCAGTTGGAGTTCTTTCACCAACTGATTGGAAACGGCGACGGCGTATACCGCAGCAACGGCGGCGGACGCATCATGAACCCAGGCAACGTCTGGGTGCAGAAGAACGGCGCAATCCTCGGTATTGACCACGCCCTCGCATTCGACACTCGTAAAACCGTTGGATTCCCAAACTTTTCACTGCTCGGCAACCCGTCGAGAGAGGACATCATCGGTATGTCGAACACGTTGTCTGGCTTGAAAGACACGTTCACCGCTATGGGTCGTGCCGATTCGTACAACGAAATGATGCAGTCGTTCTCGGCAGGCGCAGTTACTTACGGGCAAAGTCACGGAATGAGTTTCTAAATGTTCGTGCCGTTCACCAGCACGGACATCGTGTCTCGTGAACCCATGTTTGTGAAGGGCAACCAGAACGACGGAATGTTCCGTGTTCGCTTTGCTGATGGCTCCGAAGGGGTCGAGAAGCACATGAAGGACTGGCACGGCAACAAGACGGGTCGTTTGTACCGTGCTGAAATACTCGCCGCTCAGGAGTATCTCGCCGCCCGTGTCGGAGAGGCGATGAACGCCCCCGTCCGTGACTGCCGCTTTGTGGGAACCGATGCCAAGATGGTGATTATGCCGTACATTGACGGCAAGTCAGGATTGGAACTCGGCAGCGAGGACTGCTACCCAAACGATAACCAAGGCAGAAACCTACGCCTGTTCGACTACATCACCGCCAACGCAGACCGTCGTCCCAAGAACCTGATGTTTGCCCAAGGTGGAATAGTCGGCATTGACCACGCTCTCTGCAACTTTCGTGTCCGTGAAGCCACCCCAGAGGTCGCCACAGCCCTTTGGAACGCAGGACTGACCTTGGAGACGCTGGCAGGCTTACGGCCCCGTCTAGAGGCGCTACAGGATGAGTTTCACCAACTCGGCATGGACGACAAGTACGCCCAGATGATTGACAACTTGAACCGCCTTATTGACGTGTTCCAAACCCTCGCTGCCCACTTTGCGGTGAAGAAGGATACGTTCACTCCGCCGCAGGGGGTACAAGAGGCCGCTAAGCGAGCATTGGAATGGATTGCCGACGGCAAGGCTGGCTCAGGGTTCACCAACGTCGGGCGCAAGCGTGCGTCAGACCTCGGTAACGGGCACCAGATTTCACTGGACACTCTGAAGCGGATGAAGGCGTATTTTGACCGTCACCAGCCCGACAAGAAGGCAGAAGGCTTCCGTCAGGGTGAACACGGATACCCGTCGCACGGACGTGTGGCGTGGGATGCGTGGGGTGGTGATGCTGGCTACTCGTGGGCGAAGTCCATGGTAGAGCGGCACGTCCAAAAGGGCGACGTTCAGGGCCACGTCTTTCACGGAAATCAGTGGGAAACGACTGACGCAAGTGGAGTAACCGTTTATCGAGGCGTAAGAAGTTCGCAAGCAGTCTCGGATACCCTAAGCGGCAAGAAAGAAATCGGTCTAGACGGAAAAGCAGTTTACGCAACCGATAGCGAAGAAGTCGCTCGTGCCTACGCTGGTGAGGGCGGAACCGTACTCCGTGGGAAACTTAGAGATGGAGCGAAGTTATTTACAAGCGGCCTAACCAACGAAGAGGATGGAAAGACCGCAAACGTAGATGGCAAGATGACCCTAGTTTCACAACAAGACATTTCGCAGCCCAAAGACCACACGAACTACTCAATCTGGAACCCCGACGCAGTTGTTTGGGAAAGCCCAGTCCAAAAAGGCGACGTTTCCAAAACCGCTGGCGAAATCTGGGCCAAGTACGCCCTGCTCCCGTTCCAAAAGGCAACGAAGCCCAAGGAAGAACACCTCAGTGACAAGGCTGCCAAACTGCTCGCCCAAGAGCAAGAGGCGCACGAGGCAGGCGACGACGACAAGGCAAGCCAACTCCACTATCAAGTGCTGAACGAGGTCTACAAATAGAAAATCCCCCCAGCCTTTGCTGAGGGGACTTCTAACTCGGTAGCCTTGGTTTTCCGTACTGATGTCACTGGCGGACTACCCGTTTCCCAACGAGCGCCCGACCCTACCCCTTGCGGTTCGGTGGTTTGCGCTTTTCCTCACGCCTAACACTCACCCCCACTAGGAGTTCCGTACCCACCTCGCCGTAGTTCGCTCCGAACTCCCTACGGCCTTACTGAATGCGCCCGTGTCGCAAACAGGTGGTACGGCTCACAGGCTGGCCTTCGGCTTGCTCGACCACTTTCTCGTGGGGACTTTACAAGCGCACCTCGGCACTGCTGCTTTCTTACCTAACCAGTATGGCACCCCCGTGTGACATCTGTCAAGTCTTTTTGCATGTTTTTTTTCTATCACCTCGACGGTGTGGGCAAAACCCTTTATTTGCAAGGAAATCGCTTAGTACTTGCCTTATCCGTCACATTCGGGTAAACTGGTGCATCCCCCAATGGGCAACCAAAGGAGTGCGTTGTGTCCAGCAACCCAATAGCGGTACCGTTCTATCCCTCTACCAAGGCAGGCTCGTGCTAGGCACGGTGCGAGGTGGCTTCCTCGCACTGACAGTCGTAGTCTCCCTTGTCGTAGGAACGTTCCACGCTGCGCCCAAGGTGGCCCATCACCTCGCCGCTCGGACGACTGCGCCCAAGATGATTACAATCCTCTGGTTCGGCGGAAGCCGTCCCTTGCCCCACGCCCTTGGTATCCGTCCGCACCTCGCAACCCCAGTGGTTCACCACAAGGTCGCTAGGAAGCCCGTAGCGCACGATTGGGCATCGTCTATAACGCCATACGTTATGAGCCAGTGGGCGAAGGTCAACCAGTGCGAAGAAGGCGGGAACTGGCACGTCCGTGGGAGCGTCTACTCAGGCGGACTTGGCATCACCAACTACAACTGGGTTCGCTTTGGCGGAACGCAGTTCGCCCAGAACGCCTCGGACGCTACCCCCATTCAGCAGGTCACTGTCGCCCGACGCATTCAGGCGAGCGACGGCGTGGGCAACTACGTCCCCGACCAGTACGGTTGCGGTCACGGCTGGTAACGCCACTCTGATAGAGTAACCCTCGTGAACTTTGACGAGTGGCTTCAGCACGGGATTGACAATGGCTTCTGCTCCGAGCAGGTATGCGAAACTCACGAGGGCGTGCCCTTGACGGAGACGGAAGCAGACCTCATGGAGAACGGCACGGACGTGTGCTTGCACGTCGTTCGTCTCGGTTCACCAGAGCAGTGGGAAGAACTGGCGCAAGACATGAAGGCGTTTATTGATGAGTAAAGTCGTCGAGATTTGGAATGGCAACGGGTTCTTTTTCAAGACCTACCAAGGTGGTGATGGCTACTACTACACCGTTATGACATCGCCCGACTTCGCCACGAAGGAAGAGGCGCAAGCGTTCACAGCCAACGCCAGCAAGTACGTCATGACGGTTCAGCATGGCTAGTTGCGCCTTCCACAAGTGGATTCTGATGAACGCAGGCGCTAAGACCTACGTCATGTGCCAGCAGTGCTCGACACGTTTCCCGTTCACCTCAGACCTGAACGGCGCTCCGTACACAGGCCCAGTGCCAGAGAAGTACCGTGCGTAAGTCGAAGCAGATTGCCGACCTCGAAGAGAAGTTGGCTACCATGCGCACTGGGATGGCAGGGCTGATTGCCAAGCACGACCAGATGGTTCTCGGCTACCGCAAGGAGTTGACGCACCTCGACGAGGAACTCAGCCTGTACACATGGGCGTTCAGCATCGCTTGCGGCAAGTTGATGTCCCACGCCAAGACCGAACTGTCGCCAGAGGACTTCACCGCCGAACTGCTCGAAGAGGCGAAGAGAGAAATGGGCGCACGGTGAACATCCCAGCCGTGCGTTTCTACGGCGACCCCATTTTGGAAGCCCCCACGACCCCAGTCAGTGAAATCACAGACAACATAAAGATGATTGCCGCCGAGATGGTTGAGGCCATGTACTTTCACCTCGGTGTCGGGCTTGCCGCCAACCAAATCGGCTACTCGCACCGCATGTTCGTTTGGGACAGCGGCGACGGCACGGGCGCTCACGTCGCCATCAACCCAGAGGTTTTCACTGACCCCCTTGACATCGAAGTCACGCCCGAAGGCTGCTTGTCGGTGCCCAAGTTCGGGTGGCAAATCAGCCGCTCGTACAAAGCGACCTTGACGGCCTTTGACCTTGACGGGAACCAGTACAGGATTGAAGGGGAAAGATTGCTCGCTCGCATCTTTCAGCACGAGACAGACCATCTCGATGGATACCTGCTCTTGGAGCACATTGGCGAAGCGGAGCGAGGCCATTTCACCTCACTTTGGGACGCAAACAGGCCCCAATAAACCGAATCCCCCACCTTTCGGCAGGGGTCGGTGTGAATGTACTTGGCGTTGTGTCCAGCGCCCCCAAGTCAGTCGGGCGAAGTCTAGCACCGTTTATCACCACCGTCAATGGGGTTTTGGAACATCGGTTTAGGAAATCGTGGCGTAGTATCTGAGGTAGAAATCCCGACAAGGAGAACTTCGTGTCATCTGGCTTCCACCCCGACGAACTACTCAAATCCCTCTCTCGCTACCCCGTGGTGAAATACGAGACTGCTGGGCACGCATTCAACGGGAACCAGTACACCACTGCTTCTGGTGAACTTCGTGACCACGCCCTACAGACGCTCAAAGACGTGCGTGGCGGAAACAGCGCTGGTTCGGCTGGCGAACACAGCAACATTGCTTTTGCCCACCGAGAGGCTGCTAAGGCAATCGAGGCAGGAATGAAGGGTGCGAAAATCCCCCTCTCCAAGTGGGGCGCAGCACGCAAGGCGATTGACGCTCACAACGCCGCCTCAGATGCACACATCAAGGCTTCTTCCGCTTCAGCAAAGGTCGCTACGCAGTCAATCAAGCCAGCCACGGGTAGCACGGTTTCTCGCAACAAGATGAACGCTCTTGTTGCTTCGGCTAAGGACGCTTCGGAAAACGCTTCTTACGCCAGCGCCAACGCTGATGAAATGACGAAAGGCATGGGAAACCTCTAATGGAAAACCCCTTCTCTACTGACGCACTGGTTCCAGTTTGGAAGTCCGCCAGTGAAATCCTGAAGTACGAGTTGGCAGGCCATGCTTTCAACGGCAACCAATACACGGCTCGTTCCACGGGTGAAACACGGGATGCTCTGAACTCACTTCGTGACCGAGCGTCGCAGATGGCAGCGAGCGCAGGCAAAAAGTTGCCAACCGTTTCCACCATGGCCCATGACCGCATGGCTCGTATGCACCTCGAAGAGGCAGGCCGCATGCGTCAACTTGCCGCCAGTTACCACAACCCCAACGGGCGTTCATACGCAATGGAAGAGGGTGCCGCCAAGTTGCACGAAGCCGCAGCAGCCGCACACTACGCCGCTGCCGACAACCCCAGTGCTGAAAACACCCTGAAGGCCGCCGATGCAACCATGAAGGCAACGTCTGGTCGCAATGCAGGCGTGACCGACGGCAACGTCATCCTCTCTGGTGCTGAAAAGTCTTTTGTGACGAAGGGCGACGTAAAGGGCCACGAGTTTCACGGCAATCAGTACGCCTCAAACCCCTTCGACAAGGGATTTGACCATGTACGACGGGACGGCGCTGGCTGGTCTGCTCTCATGGCTGCCTCGCACGCTCGTGACCTTGTTCAGCACGGTGGTACTGGCGCACAAATCGCCAACGCCCACCGTGCAGCAGCCTTCGAGCACGGCATTGCCAGCCAAGTGCTGAAAAACGCCCTTGCCAAGGAGACTAACCCTGAGAAGCAGGGCGCTCTGAAGTCGGCAATCGCCGCCCACGACCACGCCGCAGAACTTCACAACTGGGTTGCCGAACAACACGCAAGCGGCTCAACAAGTCCTATTCTCCGTGACAACACCATGCTTGCACGAGGCGCAAGCACCGTTGCCGAAAATCTAAGTCGTGACACTGGCGCTGACACGGGCGCAGAGTTCCGAAACCACTAAGGAGTGACCATGACCAACCCTTTCTCAACAGACGCACTTGCCCCAAACTGGGCCAAGGTTGGTGAAATAGCCAAGGGTGACGTGAAGGGACACGCCTTCCACGGCAACCAGTGGCAGTCGGGTGCAGACATGGAAAAGGCCGTGAGCAGCGCACACTTCCTTTCCACCAACGCCCAGAACTTCGCTCGTGGCATCGGCATCTCCAATGGCCTGACCAAGCCCCTCGCCCAGATTCACCGCACCACCGCCGAAGGAATCAAGAACATGGTTCTAAAGCACAGCAGTGAAATGTCTAACGGTGACCGCATGCGTGCGACCCGTGCGATTCAGGCCCACCTCGATGCAGCGCAGGCTCACGAGGCCATTCTCGACCACATCGCCCCATTGGGCGGACAAGCGTCATACGAGAAAGACCCTGAGGCGCAGGCTTTGGCTCAGAGGGCGGCAATCGCTTCCTTCAATGCTGATACCGCCACTGGCATGCTTGCCAACACTCACGCCGAATAACTAAACCCTGCTACGCTGTGGTGAATGGCTACAGGTACACGGGACAAGATACTCAAATACATCGGCTGGCACTGGGATAATCTCGGCTACGCCCCGACGTATCGAGCCATCTGCGCCGCCGTCGGCGTGACCTCAACGTCCACTGTGTCGGTTCACCTAAAAGAACTAGAGCGACAAGGGCTAATCAAGTTTGGCTCCAAGGGGCGCAACATACGCCTCGTCAACAATGGTGATGTTCGATACTGCGCCCACGACTGGCGAGTTCGCAAAATCGCTAACCCCATGCCCCTTCAGTGCAACGACTGCGGCAAGACAACTGAGGTGGAATACACCGCCAAGACGACCTTCGAGAACGCCGCCGTGCTCCGATACGTTGGGGATGTTTGACTTTACAAATAGTGGTGATACACTAGAGTTAGGCAACCCCCCTACCAAGGAGAGTGTTATGAGCAGCAACCTAGACGAACTGACCGAACGCATCATGAAGGCCGTCGTGCAGGGCACCCCTGACGACAATGACATCACCGCCCTTATCAACCTCGCCCACAAGCAGAGCGCCACGCTTACGCAGTTGGCAGCCGACAACGAACGCCTCACCAAGGCCATCATCGAGGCAGGCGACCACATCACCAAGTTGGAAGGCCAGATTGACAGTCTGAGCACTCTTGCTACCGCCAGCCACCTTGTCCAGTACGCCGAGGAAACCACGGGTTCTGCCGTTGAAGTTGCGTAAGTTGCTGAAATGGACTGAGCCTGATGACTTCGGTCAACAGGAAGCCAAGTTAGGCCCTTACCGTTTGGTCGCTTGGCAGAACAGAGAGTACGGCGAACTGCGTCTCATCCGTAACGAAGCGTTCACTGGTGTAATAACCCCCGTCTCCGACTTCTCCATCTACTGCAAGAACCGCAAAGAAGCGTTGCGCACTGGTGAAAAGATGGCACGGGTGTTGAAGTCGTCAATCGAATACAACACGTTCATCAGCCCCATTACGCAGTCCACCATCTAGCATCACCCAACTGATAAGGTTGACATCGTGTCGAGCGTTCCTGTGTATCTAGGCGAAAAGCCCTATGGCGTATCACCTAGCCGAGTGAACCAAATCGAGACGTGTCCACGCCAGTATCAGTATTCCACCATCGAGCGTCTCCCAGAGGCGAAGAAGATGGCGACTTACCGTGGCACCGTGTTCCACGAAGTGCTGGAAACCGTGTTCCTGCGAACCACCGAGACACCCGAACTCCGCACCCTCGACTACACCCTCGAAGTGATGCGTGAGTTATTCCCCACGCTCGTGAGCGACGAGATTGCTGGTGAAATGGAACTCGATGAGGTCGGCGTGCAAACGTTCGCCCGTGACCTCGCCAAGTACATCCGCACCTACTTCACGATGGAGAACCCAGAGAAAATCACCTCAGAAGGCATCGAAATCAAGATGGACGTAGACATGGGCGGGTGGACGCTCCGTGGCATCCTAGACCGCTTAGACCGTGACCCTGACGGCTCGTTGGTGATTGTGGACTACAAGACTGGCAAAGTCCCTACCGACAAGTACAAAGCGGCAGCCATTCTACCTGCCAAGATTTACGCCTACCTGTGTGAGCAAGTTCTTGGAGAGCGCCCCAAGCAGATTCGACTGCTCTACGTTCAGTTTGGCAAGACGCTGGTGATTGATGTCACCGACGAAGATGTCCGCTACGCAGAGCGCCGTGTCCGAGAGGCGTGGGCGAAGATTGAGGGCTGGTACAACGCTGGCTACTTTCCACCAATCGCCAACAATCTGTGCGATAAGTGGTGCTCGTTCAAGGACATCTGCCCCCTCTATTCCACCACCCCCGACGACCCCTTCTAGTCGTCTTTCGTCGTGTCAAGTATTTGACACTTGACATTTCCAAAACTGCCTCTACTGTTCACTATGTCAAGACCTACGGGTTCCCGTTTGGTCAAGTCGTAGAAAGCAGAAGCGAATGGCTCGCAAACTCGTGAAACTGAGCATCAAGGAAACGTCGGGTGTTGACCACCCTGCGCACCTGCACGATGGTTGGGTCGTCATGAAGTCGGCAAGCCCTGCGGATGCTGAAGCGGTGCTTGACGAACTCCGTCCCACTGAAGTCTCGGACGAAGTTGCCCCTGTTGAAGAGGTAACCGAGTTGCCTGCTGAGGAAATCGAAGCAGACGAGATTTCACTGGACACCGCCAAGGCAGCGAACGCTGTTTTGGAAACCCTCAAAGTTTTCAAGGAGAAAACTATGTCTGAAGTTTCAGAGATGACCGATGTTGTCATCGTTCCTGAGGCTGCGAGCGAGGCTGACATCATCAAGGCGATGCCACAGGCTATTCGCAAGATGCTGGACGAGGCTTCGGCTAACGCCGAGGCTGCCCTTCGCAAGGCTGCTGCTTCTGAGGCTGCCCTTATTGCCGAGCGTGAGGCTCGTGCTGATGAGGCTGCTGTCATCAAGGCTGCTGGCTGGTCGCACCTCAACATTGACCCTACGATTGTTGGCCCTGCCCTTCGTCGCCTTTCAGAAGTAGACGGCGTTCTCGCTGGTGAAATCGTCAAGGCCCTCGACAGTGCTAACGCCCTCGTGGAAACCAACGTTGTTTTCACTGAGGTTGGTTCGGACGCTCCCGTCATGACCGACGACGCTTTCTCGAAGATGGAATCGCTTGCTAAGGCCGCTGTTGCCTCTGGCACCGCTCCTTCGTTCGAGGCTGCGCTGATGTCTGTCGCCCAGAGCAACCCCGACCTGTACACGTCTTACCTCAACGAGAAAGGTCGCTAAGCCATGGCTTTCGAGCAGAATCCATACGCCGTCAAGATTACGATGACGGCTGACAACACCCTGAACTCAACCATCACCAACGGAATCGTGTCGTCCTCGCCACAGTTCAAGTTCGTGAAGGTTGCAGGCTTGTCGTCCGCCGCTTTCACTGGTACCACGACCACCAACAGCAGCCAGATTACTGGCATCACTGTTGCGTCGAGTGCTGGAATCGTCCTTGGCGCTCCCGTCACCGCTGCTGCTGGTACCTCGCAGATTCCTGCTGGTGCCTTCATCACGGGCATTACCTACAGTGGTACCAACATCACCGCCGTGAACCTCTCGGTTCTGGCGCTGACCTCGGCTACCGTCACCGCCAACGTGACCCCTTCGTCGCAGCCCTACCAGAACGGCCCTGTTGCCACCCTCGTCACGGCTGCTTCTGACCGTGCCGTCGGTGTTCTTCAGAACCAGCCCATCACCAAGTTGAACTCCAACGCTGGTGTTGAGGGCAACTCTGAGGCCGAAATCACGATTTCGGGCATCACGAAGGTGATTGCTGGCGCTGCCGTTACCGCTGGCGCTCCCATCACGGTTGACAGTTCAGGTCGTGCGGTTTCGACCACGTTCTACCTGTCGGGTACGAACGTCACGTCAACGACGATTCCGTTTGTCGTCGGTACTGCGCTCACCCCAGCCTCGGCTGCTGGTGACGTTATCACCCTCGCTCTGTCGGCTGCCGCCGCCGTGCGTGCTATCTAGAAAGGACTGTGAAATAACATGCCACAGCCATCAGTAAACAACGTTCACATTGACGCAATCCTGACGAACATTTCGGTTGCGTACTTGCAGAACACCAACAACTTCATTGCGGACAAGGTTTTCCCTGTCGTTCCAGTGGACAAGAAGTCAAACCTCTACTTCAAGTACACCAAGGACGACTGGTTCCGTGACGAGGCTCAGCGTCGTGCCGACGGTACGGCTTCCGCTGGTTCAGGTTACGGCCTCACCACGGACACCTATCAGGCCGACGTGTTCGCCTTCCACAAGGACATTGGCGACCAGACCCGTGCTAACGCCGACAACCCCCTCAACCCCGACATGGAAGCGACGCAGTTCGTCACCCAGCGTCTGCTTCTCCGCCGTGAGATTCAGTGGGCGCAGGACTTCTTTCAGGGTGGCGTGTGGGGCACCGACGCTATCGGTGTAACCGCTGGCGCAGGTACCGCTGGTACGACGCAGACCATCAAGTGGTCTGACTACTCCAACGGTCTGCCTATCGTGGACATCGAGTGGGCCAAGTATCAGGTTCTTCAGAACACTGGTTACGAACCCAACACGCTCGTGCTCTCGTACCCCGTGTTTCAGAAGTTGAAGGCTCACCCCACGCTGGTTGACCGCTACAAGTACACGCAGGCTGGTGCCATCATCACCGAGGACTTGATTGCTCAACTCTTCGGTCTTGACCGTGTGCTCGTCGCCAAGGCAGTCGTGAACACGGCTGACGAAGGCTTGACTGGCTCGTACAACTTCACCGCCAACAACAACGCTCTGTTGTGCTACTCGGCTCCTAACCCTGGTCTGATGACCCCTTCGGCTGGTTACACGTTCATGTGGACTGGCGTTTCGGGTGGCCTCGGCACCACGGTTGGTGTTTCACGCTTCCGCATGGAAGAGTTGAAGGCTGACCGTGTTGAAGGTGAAATCGCCTTCGACGACAAGGTTGTTGCCGCCGACCTCGGCTTCTTCTGGAACTCGATTATCTAAGTTCCAAAGCAGTTCAGTGAAATCCCCCTCGGCCTTCGGGTTCGGGGGGGATTTTGCTTTACTGTGGTACGCTAAATCTCATGAGTACTCCAACACACCGTGTTACAAAGTTGCTGTCCGCAGGTGATTTTGACTACAAGGTCAATGAACTTGTTGACGCTTCCAACTGGGCGAACTTGCAGGCGCTTGTCAGCACCGACTACCTCGTCAAGTTGAGCAGCGACGAGATTGCCGAACTCACCGCAACGGTTGAGCCAGAAGAGGCTCCCGTGGTGAAAACGGTTCCCGTCAAGAAGGCTCCTTCCAAGAAGCCCGTCGCTAAGAAAACCACTAGGTAGAAAGCCGTAACGCAGGTCGCCTATGAAGTTTTACATCAGTGGCGCAATGCGTGGCATACCTCAGGGCAACTTCCCAGCCTTCAACAAAGCGTCAGATGCCCTTCAGAGGGCAGGATACGACGTTTACAACCCAACTGGGGGCAGAGATACCCCAGACGAGACTGTGGGCCGCTCAGAGGCGTTTAGGGCGCACCTGAAGGAACTCCTAGAGTGCGACGCAATCGCCGTTCTCATGGGGTGGGCAACCAGCGAGGGTGCGAAGGTGGAAATGGCTGCGGCAGTAGCGGCAGGATTGGAAACTTACGCCATCTACCCCAATCGTCCCCCTGCGCAAATGCTGGAGAGACTAACCAACGTCAACATCATCACCAGAGCAGAGGTCATTCATGTCAAATGAGTGGACTGACGGGACGCTTCCCGACTGGTACGACGCAAACAACCCTTGGAACGACCACCCATTTGTCCGCACGGGTGGCGAACTAACCCGTGGTGAAAAGGCTGCGGATGCGGTGCGCAACAAAATGGGTTCATGGGGATTCGTGGGCACATTCTTGGTGTTCATGGCAATCTGGGCAGCGGTCAATGTCTTTTGGCTGAACAACAAGGGGTTCGACCCGTACCCGTTCATCTTGCTAAATCTCTTCCTCTCGATGTTGGCTGGCTTGCAAGGGGCGATTCTGCTGATTGCCGCCAAGCGAGCCGATGCCGTCTCCGCAGAGCAAGCCTTGTCGCACTTGCAAATCTCTAAGGAGAGTGCCGAAGTACTCCACCGCCTCGAAGTAGAACTTCGTGAGGTCAAGAAGTTGAGCCATGAACTGCGCACGTTCATGGGCGATGCCCAGCAGTAAAGGGCTTCATTTCACCAATCCTGTGGCAGAATAGACACAGCGCAAACCCCTAGGAGTAGACATGGCTCAGGTATTCTTCAACCAAGGCTTGACAAAGATTTTCAACCAACTTGCCGTGCCTACTGGCACCACGCCTTCTGGTACCGCCCCGACCTACTACCTTGGTCTTTTCACTAACTTCTCTGGTACCACGGTTCCTGCCGCTACGGTCACCCTCGCCACGTTGAACTCTTCGGGTTACGAAATCTGGGGCGCTTCTGGCACCGCCGCATCGGGTTACAGCCGCCAGTCTGTCAACTTTGCTGCCATTGCAACCGCTACTGCATACAACGCTGGTTCGCCAGTTCTTTCCACCACGCCTAGCGCCTCAATCGCTTCTGGCTCGTGGACTGCTTCGCTTTCTTCGACCACGGGTGTCGCCATTGGTATGACCGCCAACTTCGACAGCACTGGTACCTCGGAACTCAAAGTCATTACGGGTATCTCTGGCTCGACGGTAACGGTTTCTTCCGCCTTCACCTCATCGCACACGACTAGCGCAACCGTTCTCATCGGTGACACCGTGAATGGTGAAAAGTCAACGGGCGGTCAGGTTACGTTCACGGCGACTGGTTCGTGGCCTCAGGCGAACGGCTACTTCATTACGGATGCCGTTTCCAGCACCACGACAGGAAACATTTACTACGCCGCCAACTTCGCAGATGGTTCAGCAACCAATGCAGGCCCGACCCTTGGAGCGAACGACACCCTGAAGGTTACGCCTACTTGGTTGCTGAGCAACTAAGGGGATAACCCTTAGGGGCTGAAATGGCAAGAACTCCCTATTCGCTCAACAGTTACACGGGCGAACCATACGCTGCGCTTCTAACGTCGCCCATCGGGGCCACGGATACCACCATCTACCTGACCTTCTCGGCAGGCATCGGCTCGTGGGCAGGACTTGGCATCAACGGCGGTTTCTACCTCGCCCTCGACTACGGAACGTCGCTCGAAGAGCACATCTACGTCCCAGCCAACGTCTACAACTGGTCAGGTTCTAATGTCACTTTGACGGGCGTGGTGCGTGCGTTTGACACCGCTACGTCGGGTACTGGAATGTCGCACGCTTCGGGTGCGTCCGTTGTTCCAATCATGACCTCGACGGACATCTCAGAGGCAAACTACGCCGTTGCTGAAACCGTTGGGCAAATCGTCGCATCTGGCGACCTTCTCATTGGCTCAGGTGCCAACTCACTCGCTCGACTGCCACAAGGCTCTACGGGACAAGTGCTCACTGTTGGTGCATCAGGGCTTCAGTGGGGTTCTACGGGCACGCAGGGTACCCAAGGTACCCAAGGTACCCAAGGCTTTCAGGGGACGCAAGGAAGTCAAGGGACACAGGGAAGCCAAGGCTTCCAAGGTGTTGGGTACACGCCAGTTGTAAACAACAATCAACCCATTACCTATGGGGCGAGCCTTGTCGGAACAACGCTAACAATTTCCACTCCATTCAACAGTGGAAATCCTTACGGCTTTAGCGCACTTCAAGTTGGTCAGCGAGTTCGACTGTGCGCTCAATCAGCGCCTACAACAAACTATGCAGAAGGCATTTTGACAACCGTAGACGGAACGTTTCCAGCAAGCGCCTACGTCATCTTTACGGTTGACTACTCGGTTGGCGACAGTGTACCTCGTAGCCCAAACACCCTTTTCCTTACGGGTGCGGTTGGTTCGCAAGGTCTACAGGGAAACCAAGGCAACAGCGGCAATAACGGCGTACAAGGCGTTCAAGGAGTGCAGGGTACGCAAGGAGTACAGGGCGTACAGGGCAATCAGGGGTTCCAAGGTAATCAAGGGCTAATTGGTAACACTGGTGCGCAAGGTACACAGGGCGTGCAAGGTGTACAAGGTAACACTGGCTCACAGGGAAATCAAGGAAATCAAGGAACGCAAGGTGTCCAAGGAACGCAAGGTGTCCAAGGCGCTTCCTCAACGCTGAACGCCCACCAATCGTGTGAGGCAGTCCAAACTACGCCCCTTGGAAACTCTCCTTCATACACGGCTGGTAGTGCAGACGCTGAAAACGGTACGGGTGTCGGGGCATACATTGTTGCGACGACGAACGGCACCCTTTCGATTGATGGTTACACCACCCCTTACCTTGCAGTCGGTGACCGTGTTCTTATTGCTGGTCAGTCTGACAAAACCCAAAACGGCATCTACACAGTCACCGCCACTGGCTCGTCATCGGCAAAATGGAAACTGACCCGTGCTACCGACTACGACAATCACCTCGTTGGTCAGGTCGAAGAAGGCGACTACGTTTTCGTTACCGACGGAACGGTCTATGCAGGAACGGCATGGATTGAGAATGGCAACGGTTCCAATCCTGACGGCTCAATTCGCATTGGCACCGACAACATCTCGTTCATTCAGACCAACTCCGTCGGCCCACAAGGGCCGCAGGGTATTCAGGGTGCTGGTGGTGTAATCGCCAACTACCTTTCTGCTTACGACACAACTACGCAAACCGTTTCTTCCACGACTGTTGCCAACATCGTAAACATCAACACAACAGTTGCCAACTACGGCGTGACCATTGTTGGTGGAAACAAAGTTACGTTTGGCAACGCAGGAACGTACAACGTTCAGTACTCAATCCAGTTCACCAACTCGGACAGTAACTCCGACAACGTGGACGTATGGATACGCCAAAACGGTGTTGACGTTGTTGAAAGCAACTCCATCTACAACGTCTCAGGAAATAGCCACGGCGGTTCTGGCGCACTAATCGCCTCTATCAACTACATAGTCAACGCCAATGCAAACGACTACATTCAGTTGATGTGGGCACCGTCTAGTACAACTATTGCCATCACCACTTCAGGTTCGCAGACAAGCCCCACCGTCCCAGCAACTCCTGGGGTTATTTTCACTGCCCAACAAGTCACTTATCAAGGGGCACAGGGTAACCAAGGAAATCAGGGCAATCAGGGGCTTCAGGGTGTCCAAGGAAATCAGGGGTTCCAAGGTAACCAATCCTCAATCGCCGTCGGCACTGTTTCCACCACGTCATACGCCAATCCCGCCGTCGTCACAAACGTCAGTGTGACTGCTGGGCAAGGACTGTTCAACTTCACTTTGCCACAAGGCCCACAGGGTCAGGCAGGCACAAATGGAACCAGCGGTGCGCAGGGCTATCAGGGTAATCAAGGAAACCAAGGTAACCAAGGTGCGCAAGGCATTTTCACCTCTGGCAACGGTCTGCCCCCATACGACACGACGCTTCTCTGGCTAGACACAACCGCTTCGGGGAATGGTACTCAAGGCCCTCAGGGTGGTGGAAACATGAGTACGTCCACCTACGACCCAGCCAGTATTGCCCAGCAGGTTGTGGGAACGACGGCTTCTCAGACCCTTACGAACAAGACCCTGACTTCGCCCATCATCAACTTCCCCATCATCGCTTCACCAATCGAAAGCGTAAACCTCTCGACGGCGCAGTTGAGCAACGCCGTCCCAGCGTCAATCCCTCTCAACACCCAGTCGGTGTACTACTACAACTCGTATTCACCAACCGCTCCGTGGCAGTTGAACTTGACAAATGCTCCAACTACTGCTGGTCAGTCAATCACAGTTGCCCTCATGGTCAACAACTCGGCAACTGCGTACTTGCCCAGCAACATTTCAGTGAACGGATACCAAGCGGGCGCTTCGACTGCCATCTCTGCCATTTCGTATACGGGTGGCGTTGTTACCTACACTGCCAGCAACTCTCTGGTAGCAGGGCAGGAAGTGTACATTACGGGTGCGACAGGAAACAGCAACTTCAACGGTTCGTGGGTTGTCCTCAGCGCCACGTCGTCGTCCTTCTCGGTAACAAATCCAGCCACGGGTGCAACGTCAACCGCATCGTTCACCACTCTCCCAGCGCAAGGTGCTACGAACAACGGCATCACGTCGTACTACCAAGGTGGAATGGCGTGGTCTAGTGCGGACGTTTCTACCCTCGATGTGTACGTCATCAACGTAATCTGTACGGGCACCAATACTTGGACGCTACTCCTAAACCTGAATAAGTACTAATGTCCCCCATCATTTCAGCACGAGCAGAGATGTCGGTGGACGCTTACGGTGAGTTCCAAACCGTTCAATTCAACCAATCAACTGGCTCGCACCTTTACACGGCAACTCAGTACTCCCTTTCTTCCACGGCATCAAACAATGTGCAAACGTACACATGGACGTGCCCAGCAGGTGTGTACAACGTCAGCATTGTGTGCATTGGCGCAGGCGGTGGATTGTACGGCGGCGGAACTTCGTACTTTGGAAACGCAAGCATTGTGGCTTCTTCTGGTGGAAAAGCCAACGGTACGGGTGGCACGGTTTTGGCAGGAACTGGTGGCTCAGGCGGTGCTGGCAACGCCTACAACGGTGCAGGTGGCGGTGGCGCAGGCGGATACTCTTCCACGGGCGGTGCAGGCGGTTCGACACTAAATACTGGCGGTGGCGGAAGTGCAGGCGGAACGTCAACCGACGGCGGCGGTGGTGGCGGGTCTGGCTACTACCAAAACAGCGCACGAGTGAGCGGCGGCGGTGGTGGTGGCGGAACGGGCGTGTATGGCGCAAACTCTGGCTACTCAGGAACGGGTGGGGCAAAGGGCACCTTTGCTTCCAACGTTGCGTCGGGCGGAACAGGTGGCGGTAGCGGAAGTTCTGCTGGTGGAAACGGCGGACAGTCGGACGCAAGTGGCAATCAAATAGACACGGTGGGCACGGCTGGCGCTTCAGACACGAGTACTTATGGGCTTGCTGGCGGTATAGGTGTCTCTTGGAGCAACTACCAATCACCAACTCTTGACTACGGCGGTTCGGGTGGCGGTGGAGCGTTCGGCGGTGGCGCAGGGTTTAGCGTCCCAAGTCCGCCGTACAGTGGCGCTGGGCAGACCACTACCTTTGCAAGCATTGCTTCTGGCGGTGGTGGAGCATTGGCATACATCAACAACTACTCAGTCGTTCCAAATCAAACGTACACGGTGCAGGTAGGAACTGCAAGTGGTGGTGGAACATCAACGCTCATAAATCCCGTCACAATAACTGGGAACGGAAGCGTGACAACTGTTACTGCCTCAAACACCTTCAAGGCAGGGCAGTTCGTTTACCTAGGTGGCATCAATGCCACCTATAACGGGACGTACCTGATTACCAGTGCTAACGCATCTTCTTTCACGGTCAACTCGACGTACAGCGGAACCACAGCCTCTGGGTCGGTAAACAGCCCTAGCCTAGCCGCCAACATTCAGGCTGGCGCAGGCGGTGGGGCGGTGCGCATCGTGTGGGGCATCGCTGGTCTTACTCGCAACTTCCCGTCAACTAATGTAAATACCACGACAAACGAGGTGGTCAACTAATGGCAAACGCAGTAATCGCATTCGTAGACGCTGGTGGAAACGTAACGCTCGTCCTCAACACGGACGACACGCTCGCTACGTCGTTCACCTCTTCGGCGCACATCATTGACGTAACCAATGACGACATCGTTCCAAATGTCGGTTGGACATACGACGGCGCAAACTTTATTCCACCACAGACCCTTAGCGCCATTCCCTTTGCGCCCAATCCCAACCCAATCGCCTAATGGAAATCTTCCATCACCACATTCCAAAAGCAGGCGGAACGTACATCAAGTCTGCCCTGCTTGACCCTTTGGTCTACGCCCACGGCGTGGAAGGACACGAACTTTTCACCACTGGAAGCCAGCAACATTACGGTTGGAAGGACGTTGACGACGAGACGTTTGTCATCAGTTCAATCCGAGAGCCAATGCGTCGTCTCGTCAGCCACTACACCCACATTCGCACGCAGATTATGGACGATTATTTCACCTTTGACGAGTGGCTTGATGAGTACGAAGTAGCACTAACCAACTACCAGAGCAAGATGTTCGTTTACTCGTGGGACGGGGTACCGCCAGTGCCACTGAATGACTTGAACACCAAGCCAATCGAGGTGGACGGCGAACTGGTGCGCACGAACGTCAAGCGAGTGGACGTGCTTCTCCGTGACAACCAACTCAATGGTGAAACGCTAGAGGACGTTCGCAAAGCAATCTGCACACGGTTTGACCTGCCCGACCTCATCAACGCCAAATACACCATGCCGAACTACAATGCCAACACGCAGAGCCAGTTGACCTTCAACAGTCTGTCGTATTCGCAAGTCAAGCGCCTTCAGAAAATGACGGAAGCGGACAGTGAAATCTACATGGACAACTCGTTGTTTTGGAAGCAGGGACAGTGATTATCCAGATAATCGGGCTTCCGACGGCTGGGAAAACAGTTCTTGCAGAGGCGCTGTCAGAATGGCTTGGCGCTATTCACCTCAACGCAGACGCAGTTCGCAAGCACGTTAGTAACGACCTTGGCTTCTCGCACGCAGACCGCATCGAGCAAGCACGTCGTCTTGGTGGAATGGCTCGTCTGTTTGAGGAACAAGAGTTCACCGTCGTCGTTGATTTTGTTTGCCCGACGGCAGACACCCGTGAAGCATTTGGCGAACCAGACTTCTTGATTTGGGTAGATAGAATAGGGTCAAGTCCATACCCCGACACCAACGCCATGTGGGAAACGCCTGACGCAGACCTCGTAATCAAAGACGGTTTGACCGTTGAGCAAGAACTTCAGATGGTTTTGGAACTAATCCGAAAGGCGCAGTGAAATGGCACAACTGAAGTATTTTGTCCCAGTATCTGGGTCTCCGTTTACGCCCGTCTTTGTGGGTGGTGCCCCGAATAACGTTACTTTCACCTCTACCACTGGTATGGCTGTCGGAATGTCAGTGGAGAATGCGTCCGCTGGTGTAAACACGGTCATTACGCAGATTGTAGGTTCGACCAACATTCTTGTTGCCAACTCAACGGGTATCACCACATCAACTCCGCTCGTTATCGGCTCGTGGGTTACCGCCGTCGTCGGCTCACAGGGACTTCAGGGCAATCAGGGTATCCAAGGGGTGCAAGGAGTTCAGGGCGTACAGGGTATCCAAGGTGCCCAGTCAACCTTGATTGGGCCTCAGGGTTATCAAGGTTTCCAAGGTAACCAAGGATTTCAAGGTAACCAATCTTCCATTGCCGTCGGTACGGTCACCACAACGGCGTACCCCAACCCTGCAATCGTCACCAACGTCTCCGCAACTGCTGGTCAGGGCGTATTCAACTTTACCCTTCCTCAAGGGCCTCAGGGAAACCAAGGTTTTCAGGGCAACCAAGGAAACTCAGCCGTCTCTCAGAACGCCGTGTTCAATGCTCCCTACGAGGCATTCACTCTCGGTGGTAGTTCAATCGCATCTTCCAGCACGGTCACCATTGCACTTGCCACTAACCCTGCCTTCGCCTATTACAACGGTGGTGTCGGCGGTCAGTACACCATTGCAATCACGGGTGCGCCAACAACTTCTGGTCAGTCCGCCACCGTAGTCTTTTCAGTACTGAACGGTGCGACTGCGTATGCCCCGTTTACCTACACGCTCAATGGAACAAACTCGTACTCAAGTACAACCCAGTTTCCACCAAGTGGCAACACGTCAAATGGCATCACAACGTTTTGGCAGGGTGGCACCGCTCCATCGAGCGCCAACCCATCAACCGTTGACGTGTACACGTTCACCATCATGTCAACGGGTACCAGCACTTGGACGGTCTTTGCCTCACAGGTCAAGTACTAATGCCCTTTCCAAATACGTTTGCTGAAGGAACGGCTCGTGGTGCAGGGTTTGAGACTACCGACACACGCACAGTTTACTCGCATCTTTTTCTACCAACCTCGAACAACTACAACGCTTACGCTGTGTCGGCGGTTTCGGGAACGACGGTAACCGTCGCCAGTACGGGAAACATCTCTGCTGGAATGAACGTGTTTACGTCCACCGCCACCTCGGTATGCAGGAACGTCACGACGGTCGCTTCAGTTGTGAGTGCCACGACCTTCACAGTGTCAAGCGCCACGGGTATCACCACAAGTGTCACGTTGTACGTTGGCTACGGAAACATTCCATTCAATGGTACGGGCGGTTATTCCACCACTTACTCTTGGGTAAGCCCCGTGACCGCCACAGCCACCATTCTTTGCATCGGCGGTGGCGGTGGCTCTGGCTCTGGTGGAACGCCCTTTGCTAGTTCCAACTACGGCAATGGTGGCTCATCATCGTTCTCCAATGGAACGTACACGCTTACCGCTAATGGTGGAAAAACGGGCGCAAACCCTACGGGCGGAGCAGGCGGAGCCATTTCAACATCAGGAACTCTTGGAACCGTAACGTACTCAGGTTATGCAGGTGGCGCTGGTGGAACGGGGAGTGCTGCTCGACAGGCTGGCGGCGGCGGTTGCGCTGGTTACAATGCTGCTGGTGGAACGGGTGGGGCGAACAATGCCTCAGGGACTACTGGCGCTGCTGGGGGCGGCGGCGGCGGTGGTGCTGGTGGAAACACCAACAATGAAACCTATTTCGGTGGTGGTGGCGGTGGCACGGGCATTTACGGTGGCTGGGGAACGTCGGGAACGTCAACTGCCCGTGCGTTATCAGCCTCATGGTCGGGAACCATTGGAACAGGACTTCCAATCACCACGGGTATGTACCTTACGTTCACCCCCCAAACAGATGCTGGTGGAACAACGTATTACTATTACTCAATCCAACAGGTAACTTCGTACAACTCTGCCACAGGTGCATTGTCTTGCACGCTAGTTTCGTACAGCGGCCCAGCAACGACGTACACGACTTGGTATGTCACTCCAAGTCAAAACAACGGACAGGTTGCAAACCCTTGCTCTGCCCACACGGTTGGCGCCGCTTCGTACAACACTTACGGTGGCTTCGGCGGTTCCACTTGGGGCAACACGGGAACTGCTGGCGGTGGCCTCATCAACTACTACAACTTTCTTAGCGGTACGTTTGCTGGCTTCACCTCAACCAATACTCCGCAGGCGTATCTGTATTGCAACGGCGGCTTCCCAGGCGGTGGTCTTGGTGGAAACGGTGCGAACGCAACCCCCGACGCTGGGACGGGTTCAGGCGGTGGTGGCGGTGGAGCGTTGCTTTACGCTAACAACATCAGTCTCGTGCAAGGAAACACCTACACGATTACTGTCGGCTACGGCGGTATCAACAACAACCCCAGTTACAACAACCAGTCCTTCACGCCACCAATCGGCTGGTGGCCTCAAGGTGGAAACGGCGTTGTGCGCATCTGTTGGGCGAGCGGAGCGGCCTATCCATACACAGGCATCGCAGGGGCACTGAACCCCTACCTCGGTGGGTATCAGGAAGTCGTCCACACAAACGGGGTATAGTCGTCTCCATGACGATTTCAGTGTTCACGCCCAGTCACAATCCAAAGTGGCTAGATGAAGTGTACGAAAGCCTCAAAGCGCAGACGAATCCCGACTGGGAATGGGTGGTGTTGCTGAACAACGGCGCAGAGTGGGACATGCCTGACGACAGCCGTGTCAGAGTTTCACACGCCAAGCCAAATGTCAAGGGCGTGGGCGCACTGAAAAAGCGTGCGGTGGAGTTGTGCAACGGCGACATCATCTTGGAACTTGACCACGACGACCTTCTTCTGCCGACGGCGCTCGACGAGGTGGTCAAGGCATTTGGTGGAATGCCCGACGTTGGCTTCGTCTACTCCGACTTCTCGCAAATAAACGAGGATGGAACACCGAACTACTCTCGGTTTGATGACAACTACGGGTGGTCATACTACGCAGACCGCAACTACCAAGTGGTGAAATCAAAGTCCCCACACCCTCATCACGTCGCATACATCTGGTATGCACCAAATCACCTCAGGGCGTGGCGCAAGAGCGTTTACGAAGCGGTGGGTGGCTACAACGACACCTTCGTTGTGCTTGATGACCAAGACCTGATGTGCCGCATGTACCAAATCACGTCATTTCACCACATACCCAAAAACCTCTACTTGCAACGGGTGCACGCTGGACAGACGCAAGCGCAAGCCGACATCAACCCAGCAATCCAAGACGGAACGCAACAGTTGTACGAACGATTCATCTCGGACATGATGGTGAAATGGGCCAAGGACAACAATCTGTTTGCCTTCGACCTCGGCGGTGCACACAACCCAGCCAGCGGCTACCAGACAGTAGACCTCAATGAGCCTGCCGACCACGTTGGTGATGTGTTTGACATCCTCGGCGCTTGCCCCGACAACTCGGTAGGCGTACTCCGTGCCAGCGACTTCCTCGAACACCTCGACCCAATGCGCAAGGTTGAGATTTGGAACGAAATGCACCGTGTACTGGCAAATGGTGGAATGGTGCTTAGCCTGACCCCCAGCGCCACTGGCGTAGGAGCGTTTCAAGACCCGACGCACATCTCGTACTACGTTGAGCAGAGCCACTGGTACTGGACAGATGCCAACTACCGTCGTTTCGTCCCAGCCATCACCGCCAAGTTCCAAGTCTCTCGCCTGCGCACCCACTTCCCCAGCGAGTGGCATCAGCAGCAGAACATCAGTTACGTCCAAGCCAACCTCATTGCCCTCAAAGAGGACAGCGAACGCTTCGGTGGTATTCTTAGTATCTGAGCGACCATGTAGAAGGTGAAATGTCAAGGGGTGTCAAGTACAGCCAAGCCTTCTTCAACGGCGGACAGTACGATTTCGCAGGGCGTTTCCTGAGCGGTGCGAGCGAAAACTCCCAATCGCAAAAGACCAACGCTGAAAAGGCTTCAGAGAGCAACAAAGCATACGCCGCCACTGAACGCCAATACACCGTCACTACCAAGTCACAGACCCGTAATGAGACTGGATTGACAACGGTACTGCTAGAGGCGACCAATGGTGAAAAGTCTGTTTCGTCATCAAAGATTGGTCAGGGTGCAGAGGCGAGCAACACCAACGCCGAGCGTGCGGTGTCGTCCGCAAAAACCAACGCCAATGCCACGGTTTTCACCACAGAGGTTGCTAACCAGCGTGCGTACAACAAGACATCGCAAACGCTTGGGGCGCAGGCAACGAACGCCGTCAAAGTTGTTGCCATTATTCGTTCTGCTATTTCCGCTTTGGTGGAAAAATCAACTTCTGGTCGCATCTACGCCAGTGTCAAGAGTTCGCAAAGTAGCGAACTTCCAAATGTCGAGACAGCCAATCAGCGTGGCTATGTCATGACCGACAATAACCGTTCGGTTGACATTGAATCAATCTTTTCAAGCGCCGTCGGTGGGATTGCCCTTAGTGGGGTTGTTACAAGTGGCGCAACGCAGTTTTACGCTTACGCCTCTTTTGTTATAGGTGATTACTACGGGAAGGTCATTCGATTCTCAAATGGGAACGCATACGTTGACATTCCCGTTGTGAAAGTTACATCTTCAACACTCATTCACACAGGCGACCCGTTCACCACCTACTACCTTGCTTCCCCCGTCCCAACCGTCAACGGGAAGTCAACATGGACTTTGGCAGGTTTCTACGGCGACTACAAGGACAACAATGTCGTCTCATACAGGGGCATCAGCACAGAGGCAACGGCTGGCGCACAAGCCCACGGCTACAGCGCAGTTGATGCTGAACCGTACCTCGTCGAAAACCAAGAAGTTGCCCGTGCTGCAAACTTCCCACGCACTTCTGAGGCCAGTGAAATCCTGTCGCAGGAGAATGGCAAGGCTTACTCGTCGGTAAAGAATGGGGCCACGTCGGAGACGCAGGCAACTAACGCCACCAAGTCACGCACCGTATCTGAAACAAGTGAAACACCATTGACCGAAAGTACCGTCGGTTCCAAATCTCGTGGCGTAACCGAAACAAACGAAACGGCGTTGGTGGAATCAACCGAAGCAGCCAAGTCTGCTCAGTACCTCGCCGCCGCACAAGCCGCCGAGGTGGAAAAGGCGGTAGCAGCCAAGGCATACGGCACTTCCAAAACAAGCGAAACCACGCTCACACAAAAGACTGAGGTTGTCAAGTCTACCTCGTTCTTCGGCGCTGCTTACTCCGCTCTGGTGGAATCAACCGTTGGTTACCGTGCGGTAAGTGCCGTCCGAACTGGCTCCGCTGCGCTTCGCCAAGCGACCAGTGCCATAGCGACGTACTTCAAGTACTCGGCAGCAATCACCAGCCTGTTCGGTTTCAAGAACCCAAATCCGTTCTACACCGAGAACACCGCCGAGACGTTCGTCAACCCCAACCAGCAGTCGTTCACCACCCAAAACACGGCAGAGGGATTCCGAGAGGACGGGGTATCATCGTATGAGGACGGACAGTAGTTTCACCTCTTTAGTCGCCAAAGGAAAGCAATGACCATTCATTACCCCACCCCTGCCGCAAGCCTGCCAGCCGCAGCATTCCAATGGTTCGACGCAAGCGGTGCACTACTGGATTTCAGTAGCGGATGGACGTTCAAGATGACGATTGGTCAGCCACCCAACGGTGCCACGATTACCAAGACCAACCAGACCTACTTCGTGACCAACTCGACTGTTCCACCTACTGTGGGGCAGCCAAACTTGACTGTCAACTGGGCCGTTGGCGAACTCTCGTCCTTGTCGGCAGGGCGTTGGCGCTTCCAAATCACCGCAACACAAACCTCGAACGGCGCATCTCGTGTACTCACGGGCACGCTCGTCATTGATGAAAGCGTGCTCCAATAATGGGATGGACTTACTCAGGCAATCCGAACAGTTCCCTCAAAGACCAAGTTCGCTTCATGATTGGTGATACCGTCGAGGCGAATCCCTTGATTCAGGACGAGGAAATCTACTTCTGCTTGGCAGAGGTGAACCAGAACCTCTACCGAGCCGCCTCAAACGTCTGCTACAACCTCGCAGCGCAGTTCACGGGCCTCGCTCAGAGCGAGAGCAAGAGCGTCGGCGGACTGGACATCAGCAAGTCCTACGGTGACCGTGCGCAACGCTACGAACGTCTCGCCAAGGACTTGTTGCTCCGTGGTCGTCGTGTCAACCCACCATCGGTTTCAGCAGACCCCAACGCACTGGGTGCGGAACTGAAGGTTGGCGAGTTCGACCCCTACTACGCCGTTCCAAATGCGTGGCCTTCTGGCTCCGTCCTTGGTACCACCACGACGTATGGCACGGGCTACTCGCCCGACTACGCAGGAGAGTACTCGGCTGAGACTGGTCAAATCGTTGAGGAAGTTCCGTAATGACGATTTACTACGGCTATGAAGAACCCAATGGACTTGGTGGAATAGCCGCCACGGGCATTGACGCTGACCTATTAGCCCTGATGAACCAGCCTATTCTTATCGAGAATGTCATCGCCAACCCGAACTACAACCCGTCAAATCCGACGGCAACGCTGGACGGTTACGGGCGGCACTTTGTGAACTCATCGGGCAACTCTAGTTCGACGGTGGAATACGGAGCGGCGACGCAGTATTTCTGTCGCTTGGAGTACCAGACCAAAGTGTTGGCGACCATCAATGGACGTGACCTCGTTAGTTCGGGCCGTGCGTACCTCAACGGGTTCTACTTGGGCATCAGCACCGAAAGCCGTGTGACCCTTCCAAATGTCACTAATCCTGCGCAGCAGCACCCCATCATCATGTTCGTTGAGCAGAACTACGACGAGAACGGTTTGACGGGCTACAACACGGTTCTTCACTTCGAGTAGTGAAATAATGCCTCGAACACGCCCGTTTGCCCGTTTCAAGATTGACCCCAGCACCCTTCCCGTACCTGCAATCATTCGCCGCAGCATCAACAAGCATGTGGCCCTCGCAATCAACGAGGTGATGAGCGGTGTGTTCGCCAAGAGCCAAGAACTCGTCCCCGTCGACACGGGCGCTCTGAAGGCATCTGGCGTGTTTATTCCAGCAAAGTCAATAATGGCGAACTACGAGAAGCCGCAGGCGTACATCAACTACGGCAACGCCGACGTTGACTACGCCCTCTACGTCCACGAGAACCTCGAAGCACGTCACGAAGCCCCGACGCAGGCGAAGTTCCTAGAAACACCACTGGCGCAATCTGAGGCGAAGTTGATGGAAGCCATAAAGAAGGCTACGATAAAGGGAGCACTCATGGGATGGAAGCACTAATGGCGATACTTGATGACATCGGACGGTTCCTTAGCAGCCAGAACCTTTCCACCCCATACGGCACACTCACCCTTGGCGTGAACCTCTTTCTGGGCCGCACCCCTGCTGAAGCGCCCAACCAAACCGTGACCGTGTACGAGTACCTCGGTCAGGAGCCGAACTTCACCATGGGGCCGAACATCTCGGCGTTGGAGTTCCCTCGAATCCAAATCTCCGTCCGTGGCATCCCTGAGGACTACCCGAACACCTACGCATGGGCAGTCGCCATCCGCAACGCCTTTGCAGGCCACGTCGTCCCCGATTCCACCTACTTCCCCTACTGCATCCGCATTGCCACCGAAGGCATCCCGAACTACCTCGGCCCCGATGAGGTCGAGCGCCCCAAGTTCACCATGAACTTCATCATGACAACCAACGCAACAAACGGAGTTCCAAATGTCTAGTGAGTATGTGCCAAATCCCATAATGCTCGCCCTGCGTTCAGCACGGATGGCGAACGAGGCGGCCCTACACGCCATCCGTGCAGCAGAGCAGTTGCTCACCATGATTGAGGACGAGCCAGTATTGGAATCACCTGAACCTGTACAAGAAGTGGTACAAGAAGTGGTACCAGTCGGCTGCACGCACGAGAATGCTATGTTGGTGTCCACGATGTCGGGTTCGTACAAGGTGTGCGAGTGTGGTGAACAGATAGAAGAATAATAGATTCTTGCTTTTGTCACAGCCATACTGTAAGATAAGTAGACGCAGTTAGCCGCTGCGGTTTTCCCACTGATAGGAGTGATTATGAATAAGCGTAAGGGTCACGACAAGTGGAGTGGTGTTTACCACGCCGCTTGCAAGACGTGCAATGCGCACCTAAGCCCACGAGGTAGTTCGTTCCAAGGGGCGAAGTTTGCGAGGGCTTGGCTTGACACAGAGGCAGGAGAAAAGGCGTTCGCAGACCACGTTTGCGACCCAGAGTTTGTCGAGGTTGTCGCCAACCGAATCGCTTACAAGAAGGAACTCGCCGCCAAGCAGAAGCAGAACACCGCCAAGTTGCGTGAGCAGCGCCTAGCAGCACGAGCAGCGTTCATAAATGCCCCTGCTTCCGATACCCCTGCCCCACCCGTCCTCGCCCGTATGCTGGGGGGATTCTAACTATGGCTAAGAGAACCGCTACTACATCAGCACCAACGACCATCGCCCATAAGTGGGTCGCCGTCGAGGAATGGAACGGGTTCTTGAAGGACGACCCCATTGTCATCAGTGGTGAACGAGGGGACTTCAAGTTCATCTCGGCCCACGTCATTGACGGTGAGGCCATCAGCATCATCGTCCACGGCGGTGTCTATGGACACGTCACCATGCGAGCCTTCTATCCCAACAGGGTCAGCAAGCCACACGCCAAGAAGCGACGGAAGTCTGAAGCAGACTGACATTTCCAATACGAGTGGTACGATTTTCCGTAGGAACGTCCCGAAAGGCACTCATGGCTAAGGCTACCCAGTCGTATCAAGTCACCAACGCCGACATTGCTTACAACGGCAAGGTTGCCACGGTTGGTTCCATCATCTCCGATTTCCCAGGCGAGGACATCGCTTGGTTGCTTGCCGATGGCTGGATTGTCGCCGTAAGCGCATCAGCAGCCACGCCAGAAGCCCCTGTGACGGCTCCTGAGCCTGTTGCCGATACCTCGGTACCTGCCGAAAACACGACTGAAGAGAGCAACTAATGGCTACTTTCATGATTGGTAAGAACACACGAGTACTCTTCTCGAACCCCACGTTCACCTCGGCTACCGTCAACGGCACTTGGGCCACGTCGTCGAGCACCATCACCATCATCGAAGCGACGAACGCCCCCCTCTACGTCGGCATGACCGTGGCTGCAACGGCTGCTGGAGTTCCTTCGAGCACCATCACGGCAGTCTCAAACTCGCTCACGAGCCAGACCATCACCATCAGCGGTACGACCACAAGAACCGACATCAGCGGTACGGTTCCCATCGCCGTCACCGCTCCTGCTGGCTACGGTGCAGACCTCTCCCAGTACTTCAACGACGTATCAATCTCACGAGGCATCGAAGCCACGGAGACGACTGCGTTCCAAACCAACGGTGTCAAGTCGTTCATTCAGGGCCTGCGTGAAGGCTCCCTAAGCATGTCGGGCATGTTCGAGCAGTCGCTTGGCGGTGTTGAGAACGCCTTTGGTGCCGCCTTCCAAGGCAACAATGACGACGGATTCCTCATCTTCCCCGATGGTGGAACGGCTACCGCCACTGGTGGCCCTGACTTCCGCTGCCACTTGGCTCAGGTGGTGGAAACCAAGTACGACATCAAGTCGCCTGTCGCTGGCGTTGTCGCCATTGACATGGAAGCCACCGCCGACGGCGGTGTGTGGAACGGCGTGGGTCAGTACCTTCCTGCCACCGTGCTGAACGGCGCAGGTACGTTCTACACGGCTGCCTCACTCACCTCTTCAGGCACGGGTTCCTCGAACGGTGGTCAGTTGCACTTAGGCGTTTTGACCCTGAACGGCACGTCGCCAACGATTTCAGTGCAGTTGCAGCACTCACAAACGGGTAGTTCATGGGTTCCTGCCACTGGTGGCCCTGAGGGTGTCGCCTTGACCTCGCTAGGTTCAAGCATTCAGATTTTGACTGGTACGATTTATTCGTACACACGGCTCGCAGTAACGCTGGGCGGCACAAGCCCCTCAGCGGTGGTCTATTACGGGTTCGCCCGTTACTAAGGAGTAACAATGCCAACTTTCCAGCACGGTAAGAATGCCTTTCTCGCCCTCGGATTCGAGAACGCAACCACGCCCATCAACACCTACACGTCCATGAGCACCACGACGTTCACGGGTACTGCTGGTACGTTGGTTACGACTGGTTCGCTCCTTGCCTCAGACAACGTTCTGTACACCAACTCGTCGGGTACGTCGTACTACGGTTTCTTCGCCAACGCCGCCAACAGCCAGAACCTTTCACCCCTGCCTTCGTTGACCGTTCCGCTGCTTACGGCGACCCAGCCCACCACGTCGAGCACGAGCATCTTCTCCGTCGCTACCATCGCCGCAGGTGCGACTTCGGGTACGGGCTACTTGCTTCCAATGTGGAACATTTCACCATACATCAACGACGTGGACTTCCCAACTGCCATTGCTGCCGAAGAGACGACCTCGTTCAACGCCTCTGGTGTCAAGTCGTTCATCGTCGGTCTGAAGGACTACACGGTCACCTTCTCTGGTCACTACGATTCGGCTTCGACCATCTTCGGCCTTACTGGTCTTGACGCTGCAATGCAGTCGGCTCTGAACTACCAGAACACCGCTGGTCAGTTCATCTCCTTCGTCTACGGCCCCACCGACCCAGGTGCCTTTGCTGGTGGCGCTGCCTCAGTGAAATACTACGGTCAGGGCATCTTGACGAAGTACGACCTGAAGTCAACGGTTTCGGGTGTTGTCACCTTTGACGCTGAACTTCAGGTCACGGGTGTCGTCTCTCGCTCGCTTATCTAATCCATAGAGTAGGCTATCCTGTAGGTGGGTTTTGCCCACAACGAACAGGAGAATAATGTCAACCCTTAGTGAAAAGATTTTTGCTGCCGACGACATCCAGTCGGAACTTTACGATGTTCCAGCATGGGGCGTTGAGGTTCTGGTCAAGGCTATGACCGCCAAAGACCGTGCTCGGATGATTGGCAAGGCTCAGAACGAGAACAACGGCATCTTTGCCCTAGAGGATGTTCTTCCCGACTTGGTGATTCACTGCACCTTCGACCCCGTATCGGGCGAGCGTGTATTCCTTCCTACTGACCGTGATGCTCTCATGGCGAAGTCGGCTGCCGCAATCGAAGGCATCGCTGCCGTCGCCCTTCGTCTTTCGGGCATGGGTGAAGATGCGGTGGACGAATCGGGAAAAGACTTCTCGCCAACCCAGAGCGACGATTCCTCTTTGTCCTAGCGGAAACGTTGGGGCGGACGGTTGAGGAACTCTTAGAGGGTTCGCCCTCACACCGTCCGCTCTCATCCCCTGAGTTGGTGGAATGGTTGGCCTTCTACAAACTTCGTGCTTATGACCAAGAGCAGGAAATGGCGAAGGCCAAAAACGGCTATTAGTCAAAGGTGAAATAGACTTCAGGTCTAGGAGCGTGCCGTTATGTCTATGTCAGGTGGAATGGAATCTGCTGCCCAACTTCGGGTACAGATTATTGGTGACCCCACCAACCTTCAAGAATCACTAGACGCTGTATCGGCACACGCCTCTAACGTCGCTGGTCGCATGACCAACTTGTTTAGCAACGTTGGTGGAATCGTTGGCTCAGCCATTGCTTTCGGTGGTGCATACGCACTGCTTAGCAAGGGTGTAGACCTCGCCTCGCAACAGACCAGTTTGCAGGCGCAACAGGCCGTCTTGGTGAAAAACCAAGGCTCCGCAAGTATGGCGTTTGTTGGCGGCTTGTCAACCGTTCTCGGTACGCAGACAGCCATCAACAAGGCTGGTGAACAGTACTCGGCGCTGCTCGACCAACAGGCGACCAAGATGTCGTTCCAAACTGGTATCTCGAAGAACAGCATCATTCAGGCCCAGAATCTTCTGATTCCAAACCAAGACCTGACAAAACTGTACAACTCGCAGAATGCTGAAACGAAGAAGAGCGGCGACTACCTAAACCAGTCATTGATTGCTGCCGCCAACCTTTCAGCACAGATGGGTTCACGAGGAAGCGTCGTCACGGGTGCCAAGGCGCTGGGGCGAGTGCTTGCCGACCCTGCCAAGGCAATGAGTTCCATGTCTCGCATGGGATTCCACCTCTCGAAGCCCATGCAGGAACAAATCAAGTTGACGGAGAAGCGCAACGGCCTTCTTGCCGCTCAGCAGTTGACCATCAAGGACATCAACTCACAGTTGGGTGGCACCGCAGAGGCCGCCATTACACCAGTTGAACGCTTGCAAAACGACTTCAACAACCTCGGTCAGACACTGGGTCGAGGGCTGATGCCCGTCATTGACAACATGGCAGCACTGCTGGGTGCGGCTCTCCAAGCAGCCATGCCACTCTTCAACGCTATTGCCCAGTCCATGACGCTGGTGTCGTCCACGATTGGTAATGCGCTTGGTGCCTTGGTTACCAGTTTCATGCCGATGATAAAGATTTTCACCTCAGGATTTCTTCCTGCATTGCTGGCGGTACTGAAGCCAATCATCGGTTTCTTCTCGGCAGTTGGACAAATCTTGTCAAAGGTGTTCAGCAGCAAGGAGATTGGCATCTTCGTCAACCTCTTCATCAAGTTGGGTACCGCCGTCGCTGGTGCCATTTTACCTGCCCTGAATGAACTGGCTGGGATTTTCAAGAAGTTGGAGCAGAGCGGACAACTCACGCAGTTGCTCAACGCCTTTCTCGGCGTTCTCACCGCAATCCTTCCCGTGCTCCCAACTTTGGTTACGGCATTTGCTCAGATGCTCCAAGCCGTCATGCCCATTATCCCGTACTTTGCGGAACTTGTTACCATTCTGGCGAAGATTTCAGCCAAGACAATCAATGCCTTGGTTAGCGGCTTCGATGGTTTCGTAAGGGTCATTACCAAGTTCAAGCCGTTGTTTGCGGTACTTGGTGGAATCATGTTGGCGTTTGCCGCCGTTTGGTTCTCGAAAAAGTTGTTCCAAACCCCGATGATGGCCCTTGTGCAGGGTACTGAAAAGATGGTGGGCAGCGTCTTGCGCCAGACCATCCGCATGAAGGCTGGGTTCAAGGGTGCCTTCTCAGGTATTCGTGAAGAGGGTGACAGCGCCTTTGCAGGAATGGGCATGGGTTGGCGCAAGGGCTTGGCTGCTGCTGAAAAAGACATTCGCCAGCGCCAGTTGAACATGATGGTTCTGACCAAGCAGGTCAACCCACGCTCCGCTACTCGACTTCAGCGCATGCTCGACGTGCAAGGCCCCCAAGCCGAAGAAGTTTACAAGAACGCTCGCTTGCAGACCATGCCATTGTTCGGTAAGTACTTCGCCGCCCGACAGAAGGCTGGTGAAAGCGATGCCGCTTACGAGGCCCGTCAAGCGGAACTGAAGAAAGCACGAGGGGTGAAAAACTACCTGCTCGGCTCAAACCTCAGCGTTCAAGAGTTCATGAAGCAGTCGCAGTTGCCCAGCGAGGACGAAGAGGGCAACATCTCGGCTCTGAACGAGAACACCAAGGCGCTGCAGGCATCCGCCGACATGTTCAAGACGGGCATGAGTTCAACCGTCCACACGGGCGCTGAATCATACAAGAACAGTCCATACTACCAAGCGATGATGATTGCTAGTGCTAAGCCTGGGGGGACGACGCAGGAAGAAAAGGATGCTTGGAGCGCCAAGACCTATCAGAAGATGAAGCAGATGGGCGAAGAAACCGCTCGCCAACGATTAGCCACTGAAAAGTCTGCGAAGTCATTGGACAGCATCTCAAAACCTTCGTTCTTCAGCCGCCTCGGTGGTCGTTTCGGCGGCACGGGTGGTGGTCGCCAGTTCGCATCGGGCGTTGGTATGGCGGCGACTGGTGCGTTCGGTGCCGCAACGTCGTTTGCCCTTGGTGGTGGAATGGGCCAGTTGTCGCAGTTGGGCAAGGGCCTTTCAGACTTGTTCAACGGCAAGAAGGTTGACTGGAGCGGCATGATGACGGGCGCATTGCAGTTGAGTGGTGAACTCGGCTCGATGGCTCCGCTTGTTCATGGCCTCGGCAACATGTTTGGCGGCCTTGGTGCGATTGTCAAGAAGATGTTTGGCTCTGAAGTCCTTGAAGCCGTCGCCGCAGGAACGGGAACCGAAACCGCAATCGGTACGTCAATGACGACCATTTCTGGTGAAGCAGCGGCAATGTCTGCCAGTGTTGAAGGGAACTTCGCAACCATAACGGGCGTTGCAGGTTCCACGGGGACAGAATCCGCCACTTTATTTGGGGCCTCTATGACGACCATTTCGGAAGAGGCCGCTGCGATGAGCGCCGTCGTTGAGGGTAACTTCACCACAATCGGGGCTGTTGCCAATGCCACGAGTGCACAGATGGTCACCGATTTCACTGGTGCAACAAGAACCGTTGACGCAGAAATGACTGCCACCGAGGGGGCATCCGTTGGCGTGTTCGGCAAGATAAGCACGACAGTGAAAACATTTGCTGCCAACGCCGTATCTTGGATAAAGGACTTTTCCCTAACCGCTGGCATTTGGATGTCAAACCTCGCCTCTGCCGTCAGTGATGCGTTCTTGCTCATGGCAGGAAAGGCCAAGAAGTTTGCCCTTACTGCACTGTCATGGATGAAGAACTTTGCTCTAGCCGCAGGGACTTGGATGAAAAACCTTGCTTCTAGTGCTGGAACGGCGCTTGCGTCCATGGCGGGCAAGGTCAAGGCATTTGCTTTGACTGCTGGGGCTTGGGTAAGGAACTTTGCTTTGACTGCTGGGACTTGGATGAAGGGCTTTGCCTTGTCCGCTGGGGCTTGGATTAGAAACCTTGCGACCACAGTTAGTGACGCATTTGTTCTTATGGCAGGGAAGGCAAAAGCATTTGCCCTCTCCGCCTTGGGAGCCATAAAGAAGTTTGCCGTTGCCGCAAGCACCATGATTACCGAAACGATTATCCCTGCGATTGGTGAAATGGCTGGGGCGTTCAAGGGGTTTGTCCTGAGCGCACTTGCAGGAATGAAGGAGTTGGCGCTTGGTGCATGGGCGGCTATCACCGAAACCATCATCCCTGCCATCGTGGAAATGGGTGCGGCACTGTGGACTGCCCTGCTTCCAATCTTGCCTGAACTCTTGCTGATTACGGGCGCAGTAGCCCTTGTCGGCACTGCGGTGTACCTCATCATCAAGTATTGGAAGGATGTCAAGCACTGGGCCGTTGACTCTTGGCACGGCATTGAGGACGCAGCGAGGGTTGTTTTTGGTTGGATTCAGGGCGCTTGGGGTGGAATCATGGACGCTGGCAAGGTCGTCATGGGATGGTTCGTCAGTGCTTGGAACACCGTTCTCA
>Ga0208251_1000016_pt1 | contig 60175 bp, 91 predicted proteins | sample CryBogCBE15Jun09_FD_184560 | JGI IMG/M metagenome (GOLD analysis project Ga0208251, IMG submission 184560) | Freshwater microbial communities from Crystal Bog, Wisconsin, USA - CBE15Jun09 (SPAdes) (version 2) | ecosystem: Environmental > Aquatic > Freshwater > Lake | place: Crystal Bog...
TTAATGTGTTTGTACCTGCAACTGAAGGTGCTTGAAGGGTAATTGCCCCTGATGTATCTCCACTGATAACTAATGAACTCATAGAACCACCCATCTACTGCCCGAAGGCACGGTTACTGATTTTCCACTAGCTATCGTTACAGGGCCTGTGCTTGATGCTGAATAGCCTGTAGGAATCGTATAACTAATAGAAATTGTTTGGTTGTTTACAAAAATGCCATTACCGGCAATAACTTCAGCTGCTGTTAATTCGCCAGTAGAAGGCTTAAATAAATACTCTGTGTTAGCAGTATAAATAACTTGCGCTGTACCTGATGTAGCATGCGCAAATAATGGATAGTACGCTGTTGATGAAGCCGTATCATTACTGATTGATGAACCGCCAACAGAATACCAGCCGGGTGTGCTCGCCACTTCACTATAACCTTCAAACTGTTTAGTGTCGGTGTTATAGCGAATCATGCCCTCAGTTGGGCTAACTGGTTCTTGTGCAGTTGAGCCAGCAGGTAATAGTACTGCGCCAGTCGAAGTAAAAGAAGCCGTGCCCGATGCCGTAAAGTTGGTAAATTTACCTGTGCTAGGTGTCGTAGCTCCAATCGACATATTGTTGATTGTGCCCGCTGTAGTTGGATTAACAGTTACCGTTCCGGAAGGGGACAAACTAGCGCTTGTATTAGCCGTTAAATTAGTAAAAGTACCGGCACTTGCAGTTGTACCACCAATATTGGGAGCGTATGTATTGCCTGATGGGTCTACAAAAACAGCTTCTTCAGAAGGGTACGTAATAAATACGTTTTGTAAGCCAGCATTAAAGTTAACTGTTCCACCAGCATTTGATGATGAGTAAACTGTATTACGTGTTAATTGATTGCCAGACGTGGTCGTGAAAGTGCCAAGGCCAACCTCCCAGTTATTACCTGATTGGTCGGCGATGCAATAATACGTTGTCGTGCCGCTTGTTACTAGTGCCGTAACAAAAGATTGGTATCCTGTTACTGCGCCAAGTAAATTTACTACTCCGGTACCCGGAGAGTTTGCGGTCTCTAGTACCCTATCTTTTACCAAGAACGCCATATACGGCTCCTAATTAACTTGTGGCAGTTGTGCTATATGTAACTGAAACAGTGTCACCGGCTGTAGTTGTTTTTGCAACAGAGAAGTTACCTTCAGAATATAAAGTACCGCCAGTGTTGCTTTGTGCGCTAGAAGCACCTGAACCTAGTACCAAGAAACAACCGTAAACAGTACCGCCAGAACCAGTAATTGTATAGGTAATAGCAGTTGCTGTAGAAGAAGTTACGTTAGATGGTGTAGAGCCAGTAGAAGTAGAAGAAGCAAACACTGCAGTACCACGAACAGCGGAGCCGCCAACTGTATAGGCAATAAACTCTTTACCACCACCAACCAAAGTTGTCATAGTATCAGTGGCAGCTGGAGTTAAACTGGCGTTTGTTAGACCTAGATATGGGCCAGTAACTGTGTATGCAGAGCCTTTTAGCAGGGTGTCAAGCATTAACTGCTTACCAGCAGCAACTACCAGATTTGGAAACTCTTCAGTCCACTTTAAATTACCTTGTGCATCGTGGCACTCAACGTACCAATGACCTTCAACACCAAGGGTCTCGTTTTTAATAGCGTTAGCTTGCATACTAATTTCTGCGTTATCGCCACAGCTTGCTAATTCTTTTTGCATAATTGCTCCTAACTAATTCTAATAATGGCGTTTGTCGCCGTGGGGGTTGGGAATGTTACAGTAAAAGTTCCTGCTGATGTGTTCGTTTTATCCGAACCAAAATCCAAAACCGCTACCGCTGCATTAGTTGTACCATTATATATTAAGGCGCACCTAGCAGTAAAGCTAGCTCCTGTCCAAACTACGGGGGCAAAAGATATATAAGCGGTGTTTGAATTGGTGTCGCCTACGGGCACTTGTGTAATGGTTAGGGGCTTTCCCCCGGCAGTGTAACCTGCACCAGATACTTCGTTGGCGGTTGTATAAGCGGTTGTTGAATTATTAAGGCTAGCGTTGCCAGTATAAAGGGCGATATTGTAGGTATATGGGGTGCCAACAGCAAAGTTTTCCAACCCTGATAAAAGATTTACTTTAAAAACCGTAGTCTGCCCTTGAATAATAGCCATTATGAGCCTCTACCACCAGTATTAATTTTAAGCTGGCCATCTCTGTAGAAGTCGCCACGCTCCATACCATCTGAGAGGCGTTTAAGCTGTGCCATGGACTCTTGGTACTTGTCTTCATAGTACTTAACCATATCGGCCTCGCCCTTCATGAAAATCATAGCTTCGCGCATAGCGCCATAGAACAAAACCGGGTCGTAGTTATCGCCCAGCCAGCTAGTTCCGCTTGCATTTGAAATGGCTGTTACTGTGATAGAAAAGCCGCTACCAGTACTACCAAGGGAAGAACAAGAAAGAACATCGCCCACGACATAAAAATTGCCGCCAAACTTAACGCTACAGGATGTGACTGAGCCTCCAACGATAACGATATCAGCAGTTGCATTAACACCTGAGCCTCCAGTTAAAGGAACATTTTGGTATACACCATTGGTATATAGCGTACCGTAGTTTGTTACTGCTATGCCGCTAATTTGACCTTGAACAATGGTTGGTGGGTAGTAGAAATAGTGCATTTCCACTTGGTAGTTTTGGTCTGGGGTAGGCCCAATTATCAGAGTCATCTCATTCACATTATTGTATTGAGACCCAAATAAGGAATAGTACTTTGGCAACCCAATAGCGTTTGTGGCTGGATATGCTTCACGGATAAAGTTGACGTCTTTGTTTAACAGGTAGTTGTAGTTACCCGAAGAGTCAATAACCGCGATTGAATAATTAGCCAGCCAATCTAAAGGTAGAGATACGTATTGATTGTTAGCTGTTATGGTGCCAATAACATTTTTACGTAATGAAGGTAAGTTAACGCTATTGTATATACGGTCTTCAGCCTGCTGAATAAATACAGGGATACTAGCTACAAATAGCTGTTCAGTATTTTCAGCGTAGGCTTGTATATTGTTATACAGCGTTTCGTAATTCATTAGGCTAATGGACCTCTAGAAGTATAACCTTTGGTAGCTGCGCCAAAACCACGTTGCTTAACGCCTTCGGTTTTAGTAGCTGGGTAGTTACCCTTGCTAACAGTACCAGTAGAAATATTCATGCGGTTCATGTAAGCAGCGCCGGTCTCTGTAGATTCTGCAGGTAGTCCACCTGATACGGGGTTTCCGCTCATATCATGGGGCATAGCATACTTTTCAGCAGGCAGTGTGTTTTTGTTGTTACCAACCTTAACGGCTGGGCTGTTCTTTTTTGTGGGTTTAACTTGAGCAACCATGATTACATTCCTTTGCCTTTTAAATCAATAGAACCAAACTGATTAACCAGCTTAGCACGGTTCATACCATCAGCTTTACGCTCGTCGTTTGATACGCCAAGACTTTTATTAGCCGACATTGTTTTTGCTTTTGGACCATCATCACCTAAGTTTCTACCTTTGGTCATACCTTTTTTTGCAATACCATCGCCTCTTGCCATTTTCCTACTCCTAGTTAATTGTTACTGTTCCAACTTGCCCAACTCCAACTAAATAATTTGGGGTCTCGTTATAATCGTATCCTTGCCCTACAGGGTTCCAACCCCACTGTACTGCCCTACTACCACCTGATGCTACACCATACCCACTTTGCGTAGGTCCACCAGTATAAGGATTTGTTTCTAATCCAGTAGTACCTGACTGGTAGTAACTGTTATCTCGTCTTGGTTCCCGTACAGCCTGTGGGTCATTGACCGGGTACATACCTAATTGTAACTGAGGCTGGTCCATTTCCCAACATTCTGGGCATACTTTAATGCTAACATTTTTAGTCTTAATCGTCAGCTTTTTAAGAGTGACAAGTTTGTAACGAAAGCCACATCTATCGCACTCGGCAATCGCAAACCGACCAGAAGCAAACTGGGTTGTCATTACTTAACGCCTAAAAATGTCTGACGAGGAATAAACCTAATCGGTGCCTTTTCTCTGTCTTCTTGTGCTGCTAAATCAAATTGTTGTTCGTAGTCCTGCTTTAAGCCTATAACCCGCTGGGCATCAATACCTTGAATTTTCATAGATAAATAGTAAGCGAGTCCTGCCACCATGCAGGTCAAAAAACGGAAAGGTATATCTTGGGTATTAACACCACCACCAGAATCTTGAATACGGCGCATACGCCAGTAAACAAAGTTGTAATACGGGTTATTTGCTGTGCCTTGGTCTGGGGTTGGCCAAACGGTGATTTGAGGCTTTCTATCTGGAGTTGGGTCAGTAGGGTATGTTGCACCTGATTGGCGGTTAATCCAGACCTGTATAGGGCGTCCCTGGGCTAATTTATTAGGGATTGTAGAGTAGGTAGATACACTGATGCGACTGATGGTGATATCGGTTTGATTACTTTGCTGGCCCGCATTAGTGCGGATTTGGTGTTCCAGTAGGTCGATTGTATCAGTAGGTAAATCATATGTATTAATCCCTTGCACCATAGGAATAGTGCCTTGTTCAATAGTCCAAAGATTTATGCCTCTATTTGCCCACTCAATAGTAAGCAAGTTCAAAGAGCGGCGCGCGGTACGCATGTCATAGCCAGAACGAAGCTCAGCGCCACAGCGCTCAAAAGCTTCTTCTATTAACTCAGTTAAATCTAAGTTAAATGTTGCTACGCCAGAAGTAGTCATTACTTCGCCTTTTTAGTAGTTTTCTTAGCAGCTACTTTTTTCTTAGCAGCTGGCTTTTTTGCAGCAGGTTTTTTGCGTGTAGTAGCTTTTGGAACTATCACTTTCTTTGGGCGTGGCTCAAAATCTTTACTTACTTGACCAACAGGGAAAGGCCAAGCAGCAAGTCTTGGGTCAATCTCTTCTTGTGGTTTGTTAAACAAACCTAATATCCAAGCAACTAGTTTCATTTCTTTAGTCCTTTTAGGGTTTCCGCCAGCCTAGCCCGCTTACCCACCTTGCCGGGTTTTTTTGCAGCTGCAGCTAGTTTGCTGGACGGAATCTTTTTACCAGCAGGTACACCTAGCTCTTTATGCAAAGCACCGGGTTTTTTAATTGCCTTTTGAATCCAATTCTTAGTAGCCATTACTTTATCTTTCTGTATGGTTTTACTTTTTCTTTAACTGCTTTAGGTTGTGCTACAAACTGCTTACCTTTTGCCTTACCAGCACGTTTAGCGCGTGTTGTTGCAGCATACTCCTGTGGGCTTAAAGCATCAATAGCTTTTTTTGGCAAATAACGCTCGCCTGTTTCGGATGATTTTTTACCAGATTTGGTTGTCCATTTCTGTTCACCCCAAGCTTTTAACGAACGCTGTGGTTTTGCCAACCCACTCATTTATATCCACCACCTGCCGCTTTGTATTTCTTAGCTACCAACTGTGCTTTACGAGCTGACCATTTACCAGCCCCAGTCCCCTGAGTAGCAGCAGCTTTAACTTCTGAAACAATGCGCTTACGTAAACTAGGCTTGGTGTAGTTACCTGCCGCATTTACTTTGCCGCCATCTTTCATATAGCCCATCTTGTTACGAACTTCAGTGGGCAGTTTTGAAAGACCCGCATTGTCTTCTGGTACTTCTTTAAGCTGTCCACCTTCTGCCATCTTCTTAGGTTTTTTACCAGCTGCTTTCATAGCAATAGCAGTAGCTGCCTGTTTGGCAAGGCCGCCTTTTTTTAACACAGCAGACTCAGAACCTTTAGGAAGTTTAGATGGGCTAACAGCGCCCATTCCACGGCTGGCTTTCATTTAGCACATCCCGCCTTTTTTCATCTTCTTCATAGCCATACCGCCGCCACACATTTTGGCAACAGACTCATGATGAGCCATGTGACCAGCTTTGTGTTCAGCAATCATTTCATGCTGTGGTGTATGTGCGCCAGCATGCTTCTTAGTTGCCATGTCATGTGACTCAAACTGTTGAAACTTTTCTACATCTTGGCTCATTGATTTTGGACCCATTTTTTCTGCTGCCATGATAATACTCCTTTAAATTAACAAACACGACCTTTAGTACGACCACGCTCGGCAACACCGTCGCGGTTTGAACTTGTTTTTACTGAACCCATTTTAGATGGCTTTACCATACCGCCTTTTTTAAGGCTTAACTTAGTACCTTTACCACCTTTGTGTTCTTGAGCGTCATGTTCTTTGAACGCTTTTTTAATCATAGCAACGTCTTGTTTCTTATCCATTGCCATATCTTCTTTCATATCGCTCTTAGCCATACCGCCTTCTTTCTTTCCAATGTACTTGTTTAAGTTAATGTTTGGTACTTCTTTTTGTTGTCCGTAGATACTACCAGCACGCGTGCCTTGCTTATTAATTTGGCCTTTACCACCACGAGTAATACCTACACCACCACCTATACCAAACTTACGGCCTTTATCTGCTTTAACAAACTCTTCACCAACAGACTGCTTGATTCCTACCTTCTTAGCAAAGGCTGGATTCTTAGCTATAGCTTCCATAAAGTTATGTTGCTTTTTAGATGAGCTAGGCATTATTTACTCCAAAAACCTTGAAATAGATTAGCCATAATAGCGCCAATTAAAGCCGCAGCGCCGCCAACACCTAACAATAATCTCCAACCACCATGAGCTTCAGCTAAGGTCTTTTGAATAGACTGAATAGCTACTTTAATCTCAGCCATCTCTTTGACCATTTTGTCCATGTCAGCCTGCAAGTGCTCAATATCGTTAGCATGAGTAGCTAGTTCCCTAGCTGTTGAGATTGGGTCTATATCACTCATTTTGTTCCACACTTCCACCGTCTTAAACTAGCCGCTTTACGAGTTGGTTTGCCGTTCTCATCTTTCATTGGTCCTGGCATCCCCGACATTCTAGCGCAAAAAGATTTCTTACGAGGGCCACCTTCAGGCTGTGGTGCTTTTAGATGCGAGCCAGTAGCCGCATTATATTTAGCACGACCTTTGGCGGTAAGCCCAGCGCCCTTAGATGCAGGCAGCTTTTCACCGCGGCCAACTGCAAGCGAAACACCTTTTTTCTTAGCCATAGAAAATTGTAATGCCAGTTACATTAGACAATTGCGCATAAATTTGGTTGTATACCAACATGCCTTCTCCAGGTACTTGTACAGATATAACAGCCGCTAAGCTAGCGCTAGTATCAAAAGAAGTCAACCATTTACCAGTACTCATAGCTGCAGAACCGGTACCAGTAATAGTACCTGAATTAATATCTGTAACTGTAAATGTATTAGCATCAGAAACAGTAACTGTGTAATTTCCATTAGTCGCTGTTCCGCCTGTTCCGGCGCCAAAAGCTAAACCTACGTTTTGACCAGTTACAAGACCATGCGCAGTCAAAGAAACGGTAATAGTAGTTCCTGAACGTGTGTATGTTCCGGTTGTTACTGGGGCAGTTGTTGTATCCCAGATATTAACTGTACCTGCAGTAGCAGTAGGAATACAAAAAAACCCTCTAAATCTAGTTCTTTGTGGGCCTACAGCAAAACTGCTTACGTTTACGTGTGCTGATTTAACATCAGTTTGCATCATAATTAATCTCCTTAAATTTTAAAAAGGGGACCGAAGTCCCCCGGGATTAATTAATCAAAGTTACCGTATGGGTAAACAGTTGCAGAACCAATTGAACCATCAACTTGTGTATAGCTAACAGTAAAGTACAAAGTACCGGCAGAAATAGTGGTCATTGAAGTACCTACTAAAGCAACAGTAAACACAACCTGTGAGTACTGAGCAGGCTGTTGTGGCTGAAGAATATCAGCTGAAGTAGATTGTTGATTAGCCAACTGGGTACCAGTAAATGCAGCCAAAGTTTGACGACCAACTGCTGGTGAAGTCAAAACAGCGGTATTACCATAAGCAGCGGTACCTGCAGCGGCTGTGTAGCCATTAGAAATTAATACTTGAACAGAAGTCAAAGTACCAGCAGCTACGGTTGGAACTACACCAATATCCACATCCATGGCTGTAATACGTGAGCCAACTGGTAAATAAGCAACAAAACCACGATAAATGTTGGTTGCTGAGTCAGCTGGAATAGTAGCTGTTACAGATGGGTATACAGTAGAAGAAGGGGTATAAACAACAGCATTGCTGTTAGGGATATTGTTAGAGCTTACAAATTGCTGCGATGCACCAGCATATCCTGCTGTAGCATTGGTTGTATTGGTGAGTGTTAAACCAGCGTACTGGGTTAAACGGTCGTAACCTACGTTACGTAATGCGCCAAAACGTTGTGTGCCCGATAGAATTGGGCCTTCAAAGGTGGAACGTGCCATGATAAGTGTCCTTATGCAAAAGTTACTCTTACCAATCGTTGCATCGTCTGCTGGGACAGTCCGGTAAGAGAAATTACCCAGATACCCGAAGTATACATCTTTTTTAATTTTTGCAACACAGTTTTTGGGTAAAATGGGTATATTCAGGTAAATATTTGGGGAGCTATGGAAAATGCAATTCAGTATAAAAAAAGTGGACACCAGAAATCCGGCTATTCAAAATCTTCTAATGTTCCTTCAAAGACAGATACTACCCGCGGATTCCCCATACAAGCCGGACCGTGGCCATTGGTGGGTTGCATATGCAGAGTGCGGAAAGCCTGTAGCTTTTGCGGGTTTGGTCCGTTCACTGAAGTGGAGCGACACCGGTTACTTATGTAGAGCTGGTGTTCTTGATGGATTTACTGGACACGGTTTACAAAAGAGGCTTATACTGGCGCGAATCAAACAAGCTAGGAAGTTAGGATGGAATTGGTTAATTACCGATACAACAAACAATCCAGCATCATCAAACTCGCTAATCAACGCGGGCTTCAAAATATACCGACCCGGGCAGCCTTGGAGTTGGAGACACTCAATCTATTGGAAATATAAGGTTAATCCTGATGCCATACAAAGACAAGAGCGTAAGAAAAAACAAAGCGAAAGAATACAGCCATGAGCATTATTTAAAAAATAAAGAAGAAGTAAAAAAACGTACAGCAGAAAAAAAGAAACAACAACGCCTAGATTGGGATACGTTTAAGCGTACTCTTAAGTGTGCAAAATGTGGATTTTCCCACCCAGCAGCCCTAGACTTTCACCATACCGACCCTACTAAAAAAGACGCCATAGTAAGCAAATTTAGTAAAGATGGGCAATATAAAAAAGCTATGGAAGAAATAGAAAAGTGTATAGTCCTGTGCAGTAATTGCCATCGAATACACCACTACGAAGAAAGAAAAAACCCAGCCTTGTGAGCTGGGTTTTTTACTAGGGCATGTTCTAGATTAGAACGAGCCGCTTGAGCCAAATGCTCCGAGAGGGTCAGACCAGCCGAAGCTGTAACGCTCACGAGATTTGTAACGTACGTTACCTGTATCGAAGTCACCATCCATAGAATTCTGGAGAGGTGTACGCTCGAAGTGCTTCAAGCCGTTTGGAACGTCGGTCAACAAGAACCATGCGTTTGTATCGGTCAAGAAGTGGTTAACTGTGTAACCTTCAGGGATTGTGCCGTTGTTATTGATAGCGCTGATATCGTTGTTAGTTGTACCAACACGGAGTTTGGTTTCTAACAGACGAGTTGCAACGAACATCAATGCTGGAGGAACAACCAACTTCTTAGGTTTAGCAGCAATCAACAGACCACGCTCATCAGTCCAAGCAGCGATTTGAATTACAGAAGCTTCTAAAGAAGTTTCATTCAAGTCAGCTTCAACTGCAAATGTGTTGCTGTTTGTGCCACCAGAAACCAAAGGATGTGCAGTAGAGAACAATGCAACGCCATCGCCACCAGTGTAGCTAGCGTTGAAACCGTTATTCAATACAGAAGCAGCCTTAACTTGCTTGGTGTAAGCCATTGCACGAGCCAATGCTTTGGTGTAACGAGCAGACAAGCTGTCGTATAGGTTATCTTCAATCGCTTCTTCAGTGATTGAGAAACCCAAAGCGATGGTTTCGTGTGAGTAGCGTGTGGTCCATGCTTCTTGCGCATTGTCATAAGAAATTGCGCCGCCTTCGTTCTTGACTGGAGCAGCCGAGAAGCCAGACAACTTGGTTTCTTCTTCGAATGAACGCTCAGAAGATTCGGTTTCGTACAGCTCTTTATGCTCTTCGCCGTAGCGTGCATATTCGAGTCCGAACAAAGCGTTTAGACCTGGGAGTAACTCTTTAAGGAGTTGTGAACGTGAAATAGCCATTTTTTAGCTCCTTATTAGTTAGATGTACCAGCAGACTGGTAGTACGAATGAACGCCAAAGTTAATCTTGACGATGCAATCGGTGTACGCGTCACCTGGGTTAGATGGGAAATTACCGCCGAAAGTAGAGCTGGAGTTAACCAAGTCAACAATCTTAACGGCTGCTGTAGAAGCGTTGCTTACAGTCAATGCACCACTTGATAATGTACCAGTCAAGTTAACGACTGAATCACCAGTAGATGTATTACCTGTTGTGCTGCTTGTACCACCAGTGTAGTTACCCAAAGCTGCAGTTTTACCAATAGATGTGTAAGTTACAGAACCGGCAGCTTGTACTTGGAACAACTGGTCTGGGTCTTCTACTACACGAATGAAAATATTGGTATAGCCAGCAGTAACAGCGTTAGCTGGTAAATACTGAGCATACAAAGGATAGCCAAGTTGCTGGCCAGATAACTGATAGCGAACGCCAACGCAAACGCCAACGATACCAGTAGAGCTGGTTGTTGGAGAAGCGGTTACTACGGTAGGCTGACCAGGAGTATTGCTGGTTGTGCCCAAAGCAACTAAGTCACCATTAAAAATTGGTGCTGTGTTGTTGTAAGTCAATTGATACTCACGGATTGTTCCGCCAGTAAATGCTTGACCGCCAATTAAATTGAGCGGTTTTAGTCCATAGGGACTTGCTACTGTGCTCATAAAAAGCTCCTTAAATTAAATTAAAATTAACTTCCTTTGCCGAAAGTAACTTTAGTAGACCGTTCTTTAAACATCGGCATACGTGGGTCATTCTGGGCCATGAAGTTGTTGTCTACTGACTCCATCTGAGAATTGTTCAACTTGTCATAATGCGCGGCACGTTGCTTCATAAACTCTTCAGGGGCACGACATAAAACTAAACCACCAATTTCAATTGAACCTTTAAACTGTCCGTCAACGGACGCGTGGCTCATAAGCTCTGGGTAATCCTCAGCCTTAACAGGCTCAAAACCTTCCCTACGCTTTGCGGAGACATTCATTGGGTCAGATGCACCCATTGTAGAAGTTCTCACCCAACGATGTACCCAACCTGGGCGCTCATCTGGTGTTGGTAATAACTGTGGAGGGGTCCACATCTCTACTGGGCGTGCCTCGGTATCACGTACTTCTGCATCACGAGTAACTTTCTTAACCATTATCTATCTCCATTCATTTGTTCGGCAACCTTCTTGGCATACAGTTCTAGAGGCACACCTAAGCGCTTAGCAATCTGTACCTGAGTAGGCGTTAATTGGACTTTCTTGGGGGCAACTGAGCGAGTAGCAGGAGCTACAACGGCAGCAGCGGGCTTGGCACGGGTTTTAACCGGTGTTTTTACTTCTTCTTTAACTTCTGATTCTTCATCTGCTCCGAAATAATCGGGGAATCTTTTTCGGATTGTATCACTAATTTTTGCATAATACTCGTCCGAGCCAACATATTTTTCACCAAATTCTCTTGCGAGGCGGTTATGAATAGTGATGGCAAGACCTGTCATTTCATCTTCTTCCGGAGTTTCACCACCGTACCAGTCATTTGCATCAAGCCATTTTGTTAGCTTGGGGTCTTGAGCTGGTGTTTCTGGTTGTGACTCTGGTAAATTATATTCTTGCTCTTTAGGCTCGATAGGCTGCATAGTTTTCATACGGTCAAGCTTTAACGTTGCTTCTGCTATCGCTTGCTGTGCTTCTACTAGTGCATCGCTATCTCCGGCTTCATAAGCCTCTTTATAGGCTTTTTTAGCCATAGTAAGTTCAGCTTCAGCGGCGCCTTTGCCTTGCTCGATGTAGACTTTGCTTCCTTCATGAAGAGTTGTTTGAATCCTTTTGTTCTCTTCTACTAGGAATTTAGCGACTCTAATAGCCTCTTCACGCTGTTTATCCGCTTCTTCCTTCTCGCGGCGGATGTCGTGATAACCCTTAGTTAGCTTCTTGATGCGCTTTTGAACTTTCTTGTCATAACTAAGCAGTTCATCGTCTTCATCTTTAGCTAAAGGGTCGGCCTCCATCTTTTCACGGCCTTGGTCTTCCTCGGGAGTATCGTCAACAATCTCAATATCTACCTCAGATTCCGGCTGCGCTTTTGCTTCTACTTCTACTTCTTTTTCTTCGCGGGCTGCAACTTCATCAGGGAACTCGAAAGTACTAGATTCCTCGGTTAAAGGAATGACTTTACCGCCCTTACCAAAAGTTACGGCTCCAAATTCTTCATTAGCCATTTAAATCTCCTTATGCTCGGGCAAAAAATAGCCCGGTATGTTTGCTATCCTATCTTTATTAGGCACGGGTGACACCTCTCGGGTCCTCGACAACGGCTTCTACGGAATCATCGTTAATAATCCGGAACTCTTGACCATGAATCTTAAGTCTTGAACCCGAACTTGGACGAATTAACACGAAGTCACCTACTTTGCACAGCGGACCGCTGGGAAAGCGCTCTTTGTCTTGGTAAGCATCAGGACCAATAGCCATTACGAATAAAACAGGTGTTAAAACCTCTTCGTACTGCATGGACTGTGCTGACTTAACTAAACCACTTTCATACTCTTCGTCTGCTTTAGGGACCATACATAAAATATGATATCCGGCTGGCTTTGGAAGTTGTGTTGCTTTTTGCTCAACCTTTTCTGGGAGTTTTGTTATATTTCCCAAGGCATCGCTAATTAAAAGTTCACTCATCTGAGTCCTTTGTTTTTTGCTCGCGGTCTTTAATAAAATCCACAGCAAGGGCAAGACCACGGATAACCCCTGTTGTGTTTCGATACTCTTCTAAATCTTTGCAATTGCCTGCGGCAACGGACTGCGCTCTAGACTCAATCATTGTTTCCAATTCTTGAACTAGGAATTGATATTCGGTCACTCTTTAGTTTCCTTTTTAGGTTGTTGGGCAGACATCATGCGTTGGTGCGCTTGCGTGTCTAGCTGTTGTTCTTTCTGACGATTTAAGTCAGCATGTTTTTCTAAGGCTCTACCTAAAATCTCGCCGCCCTTTTGGATACGTTGAGACTTAAGCTTCTGGTTATTCATGCCTGCCTGGTTTATAGCTTGACCTGCAGCAATCATAGCCTGAGCTTTAATGCGCTCTTCTTCAATCTGTAACTGACGAAGTTTGAGTTGAGCATCGGTCTGGTCTTTGGTAGCTTTGCGTTGTTGCTCTTGAGCTTTGAGCTGCAACTCTTGCTGTTGCATTTGAATCAGTGGGTCTTGGGCTTGCTGCGCAACTTGTTGCTGTTTAGCTTGCTGTTGATTCTGTTGTAATAACTGTTGTGCGGCTTTAGCCATCATTGGAGCCAACTTAGCTTCCATCTCTGGAGTCATATTCTCGTCTTCTTCCTCACCCATAGCATCCATCTGTTGTGGAGGTAAAGACATACCCATCTGCTGAGCAATCTGATTACGATACTCAAAGCCAATATGCTCATTGACGTGCGCCATCATAGTCTGTTGCAACTGCTGAGCCATTGGGTTGTTTTGTAACAATGCCAAGATTTTAGGGTCTTGCATAGCGGCCATGTGCACGGTGATATGTGCTTGATGGTCTTGATAACTAAATGCCTTAACAGGTTTCATCATCAGAACATTTTGATTTTCTGTGACTGGGTCTTGTGGCTTTTGGTCATTTGCCATTGGTACAAGCTTTTGTGCGTTCTTGATACCAAGAACTTCAATCATCTGTCTGTGAAGGAGCGGTAGGTTGTAGAGTTGTGGTGCTTGTTGAGCCAGTTGGAGCACAGCTTGGTACTGTACGATTTTCTGCGCCATCGTAGACGCATTAGGGTCGCTAACCGGTAAAACCTCCACATCATCGTAATCCGACTTCTTAGCTGCTGCAGGGCCATCTTCAGGTTCATACTCGTAGTCCTCATCTGTGTAGTCTGCAATAATTACTTTTAGCAAACTAAATTCTTGTTTCATTGAGTAATGCAGACGAGCTTGAATTGCCGACATTACTTTAAGCGTGCGCTCAAGAATTGCTAGGGTTGTTCCAACAGGAGCGTTGCCACCCATATCGGATACTTGCAAATCTCCAGCTGATACAAACGAGCGACCTTCTTGTACGATTTGATTGAACAACGCCATTAAAGTTTGGCTTGGCTCCTTGTATGGCAGGAGCATGATGTTGTCTTTGATTGAGCCGCTTGGTACGTCTACATCTCGGAACTCTCCTGGGGAGATTGGTGTGTCATCACCTTTGACTCTGAGTCCACGCGACTTGAGACCGCCCGGTAAATTACTGAGTGTCCCTGCATCGACGAGCTGACGAACAATAGCAGTAGCTGAACGAGCATAACCGCCAATAAGATGTATGAGTCCATAGCCATAAAATCCAAATCCCGGTACGTATTGATAGTGAACAAAGTGAGTGCGCTTCAGTTTAAGGTTATCACCTTCGTACCAGTTACGGCGGATAGCAAGCACTCTTCCGGTGCTTTTCTCCATAGTAATGATATAAGGTAGTGCAATTCCGTCTTCATCTTCGTATCCTGGCAAGTCATAGTCGACGTGCATCTCAATGATACGGAACCGGTTATCGGTCGTTGCAGTAAAGCCTTGCTCTTCTGCTTTGCGTTTCTCGATATCATCAAGAATGTTTGTTGGCTCACCTAAGTCGATATCTTTCCAAAACCCAGCAGCTTGGAGCTTTTTCACATCATTCTTCGTTTTGCGCATAACGTGGCTGATGCGCCCAGCGTTATCTAAGTTTGATGCGCCATAAGGAACAACCAAATCTTCTGCAGGAATAAACATTGCTACTTGACGACCTAAACTTGGGTCAAAGTAAACTTTCTTAAATGCTGAACCAGCTAGGGGCAAATTCCACAATAACTTTTCATGCTCTGGGCGATACTCAGTCATCTGCTCGGTCAAGCGGTAATTCATGTCCTCCGTAACACGGATGGACGCTTCTTTTTTAGAAAGCGTTTCTTTGCCGATAATCTTCGTTTTAACTGGCCCCATCGCAGGGAACGTTTCCATGATGGCTTCAGACTGGAACTTAACAACAGCTTCAGCAAGCATCGGGTGATAAATGCCACACGCACCTGCCCATGGTTCAGTTGTCTCTTCGTATTTGAGTCCAAGCAGTTTAAGACCTTCGACATATGTATCCGCCCAATCTTTACGTGCAGACACGTCTGCATCAAACAAACCAATTAACTCGCTAGCAATAGACTGTAGTACGCCATCATCAATATCTTCAGCAAGGTTTTTATTAAACTCATCGCTGCCAGTATCGTCATGCTCTAACCCATCAGCCGTCTCGCCAATGTCGCCGCTATCCTCAATGATTTCAATCTCAATGGTTGGGCCTTCTACTTCGGCGATTCCCTGAGGGGCTTGGTACATACCTTTATCTATTGCCATAAAATGTCCTATCTAAATGCTGGGCCATATGCCCAAGTTACCGCTGCGTATCTGGTTCCACTGGTGACAGGCTGCACGCGATGTTTTAAAAATGAAGGAAACACAATAATGCTTCCTTGCTTAGCCAGCATATTTCTGCCAGGCTCAACTTCTAATTCCAAGCCACCGCCCTCGTACTCTGATGGGTCATTTAGCTGGATGCTACAGCTTAGTTTTCTTTGTACTCCATTTACCGGAGCAAAACAATCAATATGCCAATCGTAATGACCGCCATCTGAATACCGGCTCATCTGCATCTTTTCGTAGTAGTTTACAGGATAATTCCATCCAGCTAAAGCGTTTGCTAGGTTTATATTGTACTGCGCAACGCAGCCGATTGGGCTATAAATGTTATCCCAAACTATGTCCGATTTCCTACGCCATTCAACCACTTCACCATCTAGGTTTGCTTTTTCAGCGTTTTCCCATTTGGTATGCTTAATAATGTGCTCGCAAAACTCTTTGTCTAGAGCATTTTCGTATAGTTGGTAGTATGTATTTAGCATTAGATGTTATAAAAACCTGCGTTTCGTTTAGATTTAAACCACTTAATATCTTCTGGCTCATCGCTTGGAAGACGTAAAAACCCGCCTTGTCTAAACCGCATAAGAGCCAAAGTCATTGAGTCAACCAAGTCATCGTGCTCGCCAGATGGAAATGCAGCGACTTCGTCAATTAGTTCTTCCGCCCAACGGGTCTGGGGTGCCCACACTTTACCACTAGCAAAAAAATCTGCAACTGAATTTAAACGCGAAATCTTGTCTTGCCCTTTGCCAGGACTGAACTCGCCCACCGGGATGCCCATGCGTCGAAGCTCCTGAATGAGTGGGGCACCTGCCGCTTTTTTCTCAACAATAAGAGAGTCCGGCTCATATTCTTGGTACAACTCATACGCTTTTGCCTTGAGGTCCGGGAACTCCAAGCGCTCTTTATAGGAGTCCAAAAGGATGATATTCGGAAGATTATGGTCTTCTTCGTTGTAAAAGACACCCCAAGTCGTGCAAGTAGAGAAGTCGTTAACCGTCTTTTTTTCATGCGCCGTATCCCATGACTGAATTATGTATTCACAACCGGGAGGATGTTCACCCTCCCATATCTTCCACCATTCCCGTTTGACAATAGCTGAGCTGTCGCTGGTGGGCTGCTGCATATACTGAGCCATCCACTTAGAGTTAGGAAGTTCGGTATGCAGTGCTTCTAATTCTTTAAGGCTCCAAAACTCAGGCCAGAGCGGCTTGCCACTGGGCAAAATCGCAGGAAACTCAATGACTTTCCACTCATCCCCGCCACGCTTGGCAGCTGATTTCATAACCTGAGCAGTCAGGTCCCGCAAAGACCAACGGGTCATAACGACTACGATTGCGCCTCCAGGTTGTAAACGCTGACGCGGTCCTGAAGTAAACCATTCATAAACTTTGTCATACACCTCGGGGTTGAAGGCAGCAAGAGCAGCCTCTTGCTCGGAGTGAGGGTCGTCGATGATGAGCAAATCTGCGCCCTTACCAGTAACGGCACCGCCCACACCGATAGCAAAATAATCGCCACCGAAATTAGTGTTCCAACGACCAGCAGCTTTAGAGTCCGACTGCAACTCGATAGCCGGGAACAGACGCTTGTACAACGGGTTGTCCACAAGGTTACGCACCTTACGACCGAAGCCCACAGCAAGCTCAGCTGTATGCGAAGTCTGAATAACTTTCTTATTGGGGAACTTTCCGAGGAACCAAGCAGGCAGGAGATATGATGCAAATTCGCTTTTTGTATGTCGTGGCGGCATATTAATGATAAGCCGCTTACAAGTTCCGTTCGCCACTTCTTCAAACGCTTTAGCCATTCGTTCATGATGTCTTCCATTAATAAATTCAGGCCACACCTGATGCACAAACTCCATGAAGTCGTCTTTTACTATATCCCGGTCATCGCGGGTTTTGAGTTCTTCAAGGATATCTAAAATTTCTGCTGCTTCTTCCTTGGGCAGCTCTGCCAAGAACGCAGCTCGGTCTTTAGGGGGTAATGCTTTTAGAATCTCGATGGGGTCAGTCATCTAAGTCCACATCTTTTGACATTTTATTGAGCTTTACTACCCCAAGTTCTTCGTCTAAGTCTATAACTACTTGTTTTTGCAGCTGTTTTACCTCTTTTACTTCCTCTGCAACGCCCATATAGCGCGATAATTTCTTAGAAAGCTCTTCTTTTAGCTCATCTGTGGACTTATGCGTCACACTTACCTCTAATTTATCGGCAAAAAGCCCTAATTGTGTCAGTCTACCCAACGATTCAAGCGCTCTTAGGCGGTCTGCAGCCTTTTCTCCATCAGATTCTTCAACTAATCGGGTCGTAACGTAGGTTTTTAGACGAATTGTGTCCTCTACTATGGCATTGTTGTACCTATGCAACAAGTCCTCCAACCATAAAGATGTTTCTACGTTATATGGTCGGCGTTTAGCGGTGGGGTTTTCTGTGAATTGCTTAGTCGCTTCACGACGTGCATCGTGGATTTTGTCTTTGTCGACTTCATGACCCATAGCAATCAAAAATTCTGCAGTTTTAAATGCAGCTTTTGCTCGTTCATGCAAAGTCTTAGCTTCCTGTGGTGTTAAATCCACGGGAATAGGTATCGTAACTTCTGGTACTGCACGTATTTGTTTTGTCATAGGAGGAAAGTTTGGTGCACTCCGGTTGTGGGAAGTATATCAGAAAAATTTTTATATATTATTTCCTTTTTTTCTATTCTGAATCATTGGTATTACTTGAAGGTTTGTTGGTACGTGTAGCCCAGAAACTGTTTTACCCCGCAATGGAATTATGTGGTCAACCTCCCATGGGAACCCGGTTAGTTCTGTACGCAAAATAGCTAGTTCGTGGGCCTCTTTAATCATCCATTTATCAGTTTCAGTAAGCCACGCTGGAATACGGTCAATTTTTGCAGCTCTATATTTGGCTTTTTTAGCTCGGCGTTTAGCTTGGTTCTTTGACCAATATTTTCTTTCTCTTTCCCTTAGTACTTCCCGGGTGGGGGATTTTTTATCTGGGTTAGGTGGCCTACCCCGTTTTTTAGGGTTAGCCGCACGTTTAGCTTTTCTGGATGCTTGCTTTTTAATTTGGCAGCAACGCACACAACGCCAATTTGATTTATAGCGTTCGCCACCATGCCCTTGTGGGCAGTCAATACCTATATACCGTTTTGGGTTTTCAATTTTAAGTTCCATAAAAAGATTATAACATAATTTGGGGGGTGGGGGTACTTTGAGAAATTTTTGCAAAAATATTTTTTGAAAATGAATTTAAAAACATAAGGGGGGTGTTGTCTGAAAAAATCCATATCCAACGTGCAAATTCGAGTACATAGGAGGAGGAGTGGATGTTAGTTTTAAATTTTGGGGGTGGGGGTCGCTTGGTAGGGCTAAACCAATTAAGAATAGCTGAGCCAATTTTGTAAACCTGATTCAATTTGACAAACTTAGAATAAGAGAGTATGATGTAGGTATGAATAGGGATTGGCTCTATTCGTAAACCATTCGGGACTGTCCCGAATAACTAAGAAAGGTATTACATCATGACAACATCAACACAATCTAAAGTAATCGCAACATTGGTTAAGACTTCACAAGGGGCTAATGTCAAAGTAGTATCCGACAAACCAAGCCTATCAGGTAGTGAGATTCTCGACCTAGTGCAAGATTCAGCTAAGCAAGTATTGGCGTATAAATCCGCCGTTGATTCTCAGGTATCAAGCCTAGAATTGCTTAATGAGAAAATTGCTTGCTTGCACAATGGCGGGGTTCGTTTGCAAGATGGTCGAAGCAAGGACAAGCAAACCCTAGTAATCAAGACCGCATTTATTGATTCACTTGGCACGCTTAGCAAGTCTTATAAGCAAGACCAATGGGAACTGTTTTTTAAAGCGGTCAATTCAGGCAAGGCAATTAAGACCCTGAATAAATCCCGCAATAAATCGGACAAGGTTAAAAAAGAAAAAGATGCTCCCGCTTTCGCTGATGTATTGGCGAAGGTTTATAACCATGCCGACTTTGATTCTCTCTCACTTAGCACGCAAGATGAGATTAAGGATTTATTGTTAGAAGCGGGTTACGAATTGCCCGAAGCATAATCGGGATTGTCCCGAATCACCTGACCCCGCTTCGGCGGGGTTTTTTATTGCCCGCTTTTTGCGGGCTTTTTTGTTGCCCAAATTCTGTGGGAACTATCATTTTTTTAAGTAGGCGAGTCGGCTAAGCTGTCGTGTAAGTGTGTATAACTTAGTGTGGCTTAGCATTAAAGCACAACTTGCACAATTACCGCAAATATTCCAGCAGGGTTGGAAAAATCTGCAGACCTTTGTTTATAAGGCTCGCAGGGTAGTCAGTTTATATTATTCCAATAAATATATAAATATAAAAAGGTTAGTAGTAGTAGAGGTGTTACTCAATGTATTACGAAGAATTTCGCTCCAGCCTTTGGTCTTCGAAAAAGCTGGAAAAGAAGAATATTCCCGCAGAATCAATAAACACAGGGGGGTAATTTTCCAGACCCTCCAAAAATTGGAAAAATACGCAAATTACAACGCTATTCCGCATTACACCGCATTACACTAAGCTAACAACATTCGGGACAGTCCCGATTAAGCACACTAAAAACATATTGAAATTCTCGTTACTCATCTGATATACTTTGACTACTCAGAACTACCAATTCTGATATATCATTTAACCATCAAAGGAGTATCAATGAACAGTCAAAAACCTGACCTAAAAGGTGCAGTTCTAGCAATTCGTATGTCCCCCGAGTTACTAAAACAGTTAAATGCCCTCGCAAAACAGAAACATATCGGCACAGCGACAATGGCACGAACAGCCCTCGTAAACTACCTAACCGAAGAAGCACCCAACGCTTTAATTAGTGCATCACAATCTGTGCCAACCCTACAAAATAAATTCAATCCAGCTAAGTTCAAAACGCCAGCCGAACAAAAAGCGTGGGAAGATGAGTGGGACTATTAGCATGAACATAAACATACTTGAGCATATAAAACAAACTCTATACCGAATCAGACGAGCTAAGCATAAACCGATGCCTATGGTGGAGGAAAAGATTGTCAAGAAAAAGGAAATGATTGTAAAGAAAAAGCGGGAGCAGATTAAAGCTATCGTCAATGAGCAAGAACTGTCACTCAAAGAAATTGCAGACAAATACAATTTAGATTTAAGAACAGTTAGAGCTAGGCATAAGGTAGGCAATAAGGGCAAGCTACTTATCAGACCTACTAACCGCAAGAAACCGACTTGACAAACATAGTGTAAGCTGTTATAATGTAGTTATAAGTGGTAGTAGTATGTATTAAGCGGAGTAAGTCGGGACAGTCCCGAATAGGTAAGCCAAGACAAGTTGTCGCTTCCCCGCTTAGTCCAATTAGCCACAGCTCTTTAACAATACGGCAAATGCTCACGAACACAGAGTGAGTTTAGAGTAGGCGTAGGCTTATGAAGCCCATTTAAGCGGGCGGTTAGTTTCTAAGACCGAGCAGTATCTCTAAGGTTGTTTGTATGTGTAGGTGATGAAAGGGTTACTACTTAGTATGCGTTACGCATCGGGAAACCCCTGACTATCCACACCTATGCCACACATATAAACTTATCCCACGCCCATAACCCATGACAATGACTGCAAGAAACTAGCAGAGGGCAAACAAAATATAGGTTGTATCGGGGAGGGCTATGCCTTCTCCAATGTAACTTAACCAACGAAAGGAAATACATGACAACACACTACAAAGGGCAACGCATTGACGAGTTGCTTGAGATTATCAAAGAGATGGAGAATAGACTTAAAGCCATCTCGACAGACCCATTTTCGATGTCGCAACACGAAGAACTTGCACAAGGCTATTCAACACTAATCATAGCTAAGGCAAAACTAACCGCAATACAAGGAGAAAAGTAATGATTGGACTAATTAAAGTTGTGCTGATGAGTGCGATTGGTTTGATTGCACTTGTTTCTTTTATTGAAACTTGGAGGGTATTACTATGACGAACAGCCTTAACTACTACTACGGACATGGTAGGTTCGAGGTCTATTGGGGCGATACTTTAGTAATTGAGTTGCCTCATGCCGAGCCAGACATGACTGACAAAGAGTGCGACGAGTTAGCCAACGAGCTATGGACAGATTACCTTACCGCCACAAAAGGAGTAATGCCATGAGATGCCATAAGTGTGATGACAGGGTAGCAAAGAAGCGTTGGGATTTAGGCTATCGCCTATGTCTTGACTGTGGTGATGAAGTAGCAAGTAGAGTGGTTCGTTGTGTTGTCCCGATGCACAAATCGAACTATATGCTGGTTACAAACCAAGCAGACCTAATCGGGGTTAATCAGAAAGGTGGGATAGTGAAGTGACTATAAAGATATTAAGAGATGGGTGCAGTCGTCTGACTGTGAAAGAAAACGCAGAGATAAACAGGAACAGTATTACCCATCTAATCAAGACCTTAGCCACAAGGCAAGAGAAGCGGGACTTGGTAGCTGAGCGTAATCCGTTGCACTATATGTTTGGAGAGTATCTATTAACTCGTAAGTATGATGAGTTGTATGAAGATTTTATTAACCGCAATTACATAGGGAGAATCAAATGAATAAAGAAGAATTAAAACAGGATAGCTGGCGTGATGACTTGCTAGTAGAGATGAAAGAACTTGCTAGGCTAGGTATCAATGTGCCTAAAGGTGCGTATAAGATGGCAGAGCAAGCCTTGCTAGAAGATTATCAGAGTATGGATAACACCGAAGTTGTAGACTATTTAATTTTTATGTCACAAACCATAGGAGAAAGAGCATGATTAAGAAGATTAAAGAAACAATCCAAGTAATACCCCAAAAGGTATACACACCAGCACCGCACCCACAACAGCATAGGATTGATGCAATCCGTATCGTGCCAAGCCTAATCACATCAGGAGAAAGAAAATGAGAACATCATTAGACAAGAACTTACGACCACTACCACGCACACTCAGCGAAGCTAATCGTGATGCCGAGTATTGCATAGCTATAAACACATTTACATCAGACGCTAAGCTGGCATTTAATTTCTTAGTTGATGCGTTGATTGGTGCAAGCATTGTAGGCACAGGAATCTTGGCTTGCTATGCAGTCGTAATGATGTTATAATGTAGTATAAGTAGTAGATGTTTGTTGTTAAACCATTTCGGGACTGTCCCGATTTTACTTTTTGAAAGGCTGTATATGAACTTACTTAATGACAATGACTTTGCATACTCAAAGATTAGTAGTAGTGCCATGCTCGTAGACTTATCCTTATCTGTATGGACAGGGCGTAAGCTAGACAAGACTGTTAGTGCCGAGGTGGACTTAAACAAGAACGCCAAAGGTCGGGCTGGCAATTATCACAAGAACTTATTGGCTGGTTCGGAGAAGCTGGCAGAGATAGGCAAACTATCATCAGCAATCCGTAATTGGTCTTACTCACAAACTTCCCCTTGGTCAGACGCTGGCACTCGCTTGCTTCCATCTACCTTATTCTTTGACTACAAATCGAAGCTCACAGAATACGAAAAGATGTTTACCGATAAGGTTACAGAATTTCTGGGTGAATACGATGTCCTTGTTTCTAAAGCCGCTTTTCAGTTGGGCGACCTATTTAATAGGGAGGACTACCCCGAGGTTGAAAAGATTCAAAGTAAATTCGGTATGCACTATACATTCAGTCCAGTCCCCGAAGCGGGCGACTTCCGAGTAGATATTGGTGAGGCTGGTATGAAGGAGTTACAGGAACGATACAGCCAAGCATATAAGTCACGGATTGAAGCCTCAATGAAAGATGTTTGGGAGAGATTGCATGACGCGTTATCCAAGATGTCGGAACGCTTTGACTATGACGGCTCAGGAACTAAAAAGATATTTAGAGATAGCCTTGTCGAGAACGCACAAGAACTCACAGGCTTACTCAAACATCTAAACATCACAGGAGATATTCAGATGGAAGCTATGCGCAAAAGGTTGGAGGGGTTGCTTAGTGGTTGCGATGCAGATTCATTCAGAGAAGATGATGCGCTACGCACCAATACTAAGTCGGCACTAGACGAAATGCTCAAGAAGTTTGCCATATGAAGATAGGTGACTATGTATTGTTTGATGATATTGCTTGGGTGATTATACGAAAGCATAAAGATGGGACTTATCAAATCCAAACTTTAGAACCACTAAGGATATGGATAAACAACATACAAGTAGAGCCTAAAGATATAACAGTAATAACCAAAGAAGTAGCAGATGTAGTAAGGAGTGTGTATGAAAGTAGGTGATTGGGTTGTCCATGAAGATGGGCGGGTAGGGAAGATAACTGTGATGCACTTTGATGTGGGGTTTCACTTAGTTATGTATGACAACACCTTTGCCCGCAATACGCATCAAAAGTTTTTAACAGTATTAGAACCAGCAGTAGGAGATATTTTAACCGCAGTTCAACACAACGAGGAGAAGTAAAAATGGAATTATACAAATCAGTATCACTACAACAATGTGCAGACCTAATTGGTGCAGTCGGCTCAGATGTAACAGTCTTAGCTCAAGGCGAGATGGGTATCGGCAAATCATCAATGCTAAAGATGTTACAGGCTAAATTCCCTGACTACTTTGTATGTTATGGCGACATGACTACTAAAGATGTGGGCGACTTTCTTGTCCCTAAGATTCGGGACATCAATGGGGTCGAGGTAACTAGCTTTATTCCTAACGAGGAGTTCGGCTTTCACCATAACAAGCCGATTGTCTTAATGCTTGACGAGATAGGCAAGGCAAGTAAAGGTGTTATGAACGCTTGTTTACGCTTGATGCTTGAGAGAAAGCTAGGCACTTACAGTTTGCCCGAAGGCTCTATCGTGTTTGCTACGACTAACCTTGCACAAGAGGGTATCGGTGATATGCTTCCGCCCCATGCCCGCAATCGTATGTCGGTAGTGAAAGTTCGCAAGCCATCAGCAGACGAGTGGATTGAGTGGGCGTTAGATGCAAACATTGCACCCGAGGTTATCCTGACTGTCAAAGAATTTCCTATGATGCTGTCTAGCTTTGAGGACTATTCAGATAGCAAGGACAACGAGTATATCTATGACCCTCGCACGCCTAGACCATCATTCGTTACGCCTCGCAGTCTAGAGAAGGCAAGCAGTATCTTGAAGGCAACGCAAGGCTTACCCGAAGATGTTATTGGTTGTGCAATCAAAGGCACAATCGGCGCACGAGCTTGTTACGATATGCTCAATATTGTCAAACTATCATCAGACCTTCCTTCATGGGAGTCTATTATGGACAGTCCCGAAAAGGCTCAGTTGCCCGAGAGTCCAGCCGCAGTTTGTATGCTTGTGTATTCAGCAGTCCAGCGTGTTGAGAAGGACACAATCAATAAGTGGATTAAGTATATGAACCGCATCAGCAAAGAGGCTCAAGGCTTATTCGCTACATCAGTCATGCGGACTCAGAAGAAAACAGTAGTAGGCACAAGCACAGAGTTCGTGAAGTGGGCTACTACAAACAATTATCTTTTCGCACAATGAGGTGAACCATGACGATAACAGTAAAAGACCTAATTAAAAAACTTGAAGGATTAGACCCGAATCGTGTTGTTTACATAGAAAGCGAAGACTACCATTATCTTGAGCTAGAAGATGGCGTTGAGGTTGAAGACCAAGATGGTGTAGTCGTAATCAAACCACAGTATTACTACATCAATGAGGTGAACCATGCTAACAACAGTTAAGAATCTTACGCAAGAACAGCGTATCGAACGATGTCATATAGACCTGATGAAGCACCCGCAATTCGTTGCATATAGTGGGGTGCTGATGGTCGGTAGTGTGAAGGTTGAATCAGACCCGAGCAAATGCCCAACGGCTTATACCAATGGGCGTGATGTTGTTTACAGTCGGGACTTTATTAGTAATCTAACTGACCCCGAGTTGCGTGCAGTAATCCTACACGAGAACAAGCACAAGATGTATCGGCATATTGCTACATGGAAACATCTATGGAAGCAAGACGCTAACAAAGCTAATCGTGCGTGTGATTATGTAATTAACTTGGAGATTGCAGATGAAGACAAGAAATCGAATGGGTTTATCAAACTACCCAAATGCGGACTATATGATGAAAAGTATCGTGGACTTAACTCGGCGGAAGTATTCGCTTTACTCGATGACGACAATGGCGGGGGCGAGGGAGATGGTATTGACGAGCATGGTTGGGAAGATGCCGACTCTATGTCCGAGGAAGAAAAGCAGGAGTTGGGTAAGCAGATAGACCAAGCGATTCGTCAGGGTGCAATTCTAGCGGGTAAGGTTGGCGGTAGTTTAGATAGATGCTTTACAGACCTGATGTCAGCTAAGGTGAATTGGAAGGAAGCCTTGCGTGAGTTTGTCAGTAGTGTGTGTAAAGGTAAAGATGATTCTACATGGGCTAAACCTAATCGTAGATGGTTACAGCATGACATCTATATGCCCTCGACAATCAGCGAAACAATGGGTCGGTTGGTCGTTGCAGTAGATACATCAGGCTCTATCGGTGGTGATGCAATCAATCGCTTTCTGTCCGAGGTGGTGGGTATCATGAACAATGTGAACCCCGAGCTAGTGGACTTACTGTATTGGGATAGCGAGGTTGCTGGTCATGAGGTATATGGTCAGGGTGATGGCGACAAGCTGATGGCTTCTACTAAACCTAAGGGCGGTGGTGGCACAAGCCCATCATGTATCACTAAGTATCTCAAAGACAATAGCATTGTCCCTGAGTGTGTGGTTGTGCTTACAGATGGTTATGTAGGTAACGACTGGGGTGGAACATGGTCAAGCCCTGTGTTGTGGTGCATCGTAGGCGGTTGCAAAGATGTGCCAAGTGTAGGTCAATCAATTCATATGGAGGATTAAATGGGATATAGGTCAACAGTTGCATACAAGATAGCCTTTAACATGAAAGAGGACTTTTGGGGGTTCGTAGCGGAAGCCAAGCTAGACCCTGAAACTCAATTATGTTTTAACGACAAAGACAATCCTGAGTGTTTTGTAGTAGATGAGGAGAAGTATGAGATTAGTTTTCTTGCTGAGGATTGGAAGTGGTATGAAGATTATCCTGAGGTCAAGGCTCACGAAGCATTGTTTAATAAAGCGGAGGAGCGAGATAGCGAGGGTATAGAAGTAGATGGTGCGTATTGTAGGATAGGTGAGGAGTCAGATGATAACCATGAAAGATATTTTGGTAATGACCCTTACGATATGGTGCGTATTAGTAGGCAGGTAGTAGTTGATTGGATGTAATCGGGATTGTCCCGAATAACTAACGAAAGGAAGCAAAATGAGTAGCTATGGAAATTGGAACGCAAGAAGCCCTGAAGAAGTGCAACGCTATAACGGCAAACGCACAGACTTTAACACAGCAGTAGAACGATACGAGAGTATCAAGCCGTTGATAGGTAAGCGTAAGGTTCTAGATATTAGACCGCTTGGTGAGCGTGACCGAGCACAAGAACGCATTATTAAAGTTAGCGATACAGAGTATTACTTAACCTGTTTTGAGTGGGGTTGGAGAGATAAACAAAGGCTAGAGGGTAGCAAAATAGATGACGAGCCTAGAGCAATTACGCTTAAACAAGAAGGTAATGTAGAAACTATCATTATTCACAACGCCTGTTATGGGTTCATCAGCCCATCAATCTTTTATTTTTATAACTACAATTTACCGATTGGCATGAGCATGGAAAAATATAGAGGCTCTAACTATGTGCGTGTCGATGATGGCAAAGGTAGCTATAACTATTACCGAGTAGACAAGATGGACACTACTTTCTATCGCCCTAAAGGTGGGTCATACTGGACAGCCCTCAATGTATTTCGTGAGGTCAAGCATAAGCTAAACCGAGCTAAGACTAAAGTTATTCGTGAGAAGCTCAAGACCTTTATTGATTACGCTAAGGTAATGCTTCCATTAGTTGAACCTAAGTATAGTTATGGTAGCGTTTTAGATGTCCATTGGGAGGATTTTGTAACACTTAAGAACCCTGATGAGATTCCCGAGTCATGGCTTAAAGCAGTATCACACTATGCCGACAGACTGTCTAGGTATGACTGGAGCACTAAAGCTCATACTGTTAATGAAAAGGGTTTGATTCCAATGATTCAAAAACAAGCCTATCGTGCAGCTCAGCCGTTTGATGTAGAGCTTGTGCCACTAGGTGATTTGTCTTATGACCCATATCGTAGTTGGATTAGTAAATAAGGAGAAAGCCATGACAGAGTTTGAAGATAAAGTAATAGCGTTGCTTAAAGAAATACTAAAGCTACTTAAAAAGGAGAAAGCTGATGACTAGACGAGATGGCGGTAAGGGCGATGCGCCACGCCCGCTAGGTGTAAGTATGGAGGAGTTTGACAAAAACTTTGATGCAATCTTTGGTAAGAAGGAAAAGAAACCTGAAGTGCAAATTGAAGTAGATGCTGAACAGGGTGAAGTAGATGTAGCAATCACTAAAACATGGGAGATATAACATGAAGTATGCACAGTTTCTAGGGCAGAATGTAGCCCAAGAAGTCCTTGATTTAATGGGAGAAGTCAAAAAGAAAAACCCGATGTTAGGGTTTGAAATAGGTGGAAATAGGTATAGCTTTTTTGATGACCAAGACCCGCCCCAAAGAGTAGAAATAAAGTTGTCCTTACGAGTGCATGACATCAGCGACCCTAGCCAAGACATAGGCTCTATTGGGTTTGACCACGATGGAAAGTATTGGGTGCGTAGTCGGCTGATTCAAAATGAAAAGTATGGTCATTGGAATAAAAGCCAGCACGAGTCTAAGTATTCTAAGCATATGAAAAACATAATTAAGGAAGCAATTAAAACCTTAAAGCCGTTTACTTATGCTGAAGTTAAACAAGAACAGTCAGGTAACATAGACCGCCATATTAACGAGAGATGTAGGCAGATGCGCCATAAAGCCGCACAGAAAGTAGAGCTTAAGTTTGCTGACTTGTTTACTGAGTTGTTGCACCTGAGCTACACAGGGTATACCCCGAAATCTCCTAAGGTTGCTGAGGCTATGCAGTATGCGGTAGCCAATAGAGAAGAGCTTGAAAAGTTCTATGACTACAATCCAAAAAGGTGTATGATTTGGGTTAGACCTAACAGTGTAGTGTATGAGCTTGATAAAGAAACTAAATGCGTAAATGCGATAGCCGACCTACCTGAAGACTTGCGTGGAAAGTTGTTTGTATTAGATGTTACAGATACTGGACAGTTCGTAGAAGATGTAGGCATAAAACAGGATAACGGCATTTATTGGGTGCTACTTTGAGGAGAGGTGATGGGAGATACAGTATTTGGTAAGCTATATGGGTATGCAGAAGAAAAGCCTTATGGTTGGGTGGAGTTAGATAAAGCACTGTTTGTAGATATTGCGCCCTCATCTATTATTCAAGGATGTTTACGCATGGTCGAAGAGCAGTTCAATATGCCCCTACAAAATGTATGGCGGGTTCATGTATTACCCAATGGTTTAGTTGAGCTAAATGACTTTACACTGCCAAGTAATAAGGATACAATGAGGGAAACTTTTCGGCAGGAGGACTTACCCATTTGGATTCAAGATTCCCTGTCCGTTCTTATGATTGTAGACCAAGGCGTGACGATTGAGGGGCTTGGAAAGAAAATAAGTGACTCTATATTTTATGTATTAGAAACACCCGATTTGGAGAAGATTTATGGCTACAAAGCCCGAAGTAAAAGTCAAGAGTGCAGTTAAGAAACTGCTTGAAAAACATGGGGCGTATTATTTTACACCAGTTACTAGTGGGTTTGGTTCTAGTGGCGTGCCTGATTTTGTCGCTTGTATCAAAGGAAGATTCATAGGCATCGAAGCTAAGGCTGGTAAAGGTAAGCCCACTGCACTACAAGACAAAAACCTGAGTCAGATTATGGACAATGGTGGGGTAGCCGTATTGGTAAATGAAAATGGTTTAGAGCAGTTGCAGTTGTTGTTAGAAGTTGGATTGCCCAGTCAAGGGGCGTTATTCGATATGTTAATTAAAGGAGAAACAAAATGAGCTGGACACAAATAAGTGAGGTAGATACAACAGTCGAGGAAGTGGCTGGAGATATTAAAATAGTGGAGAAGTTAGTTGAAGAAGTAAACAAACCGAAAAAAGTTAGAGCTATGAAAGCTAAGGTATCGGTGCTTGAGGAAGCGCAAAACATTATTTATGGTGACAGGGAAAAGACTTACGGACACCCCGCTAAAAATTTAAAGACCATCGCTAATATGTGGAACGCCTATATGAACAATATGGATGACGCTGGCACTTATAAAGTTACTGCTAAAGATGTTGCCGCTATGATGATGCTTGTTAAAGTTGCCCGCTTTGCCAATGACCCAAGTCATCGTGATAACTTGATTGATGTGTGTGGGTATGCCGCATTGATTGAGCGTTGTGACGAGGTAGCTAAATGAACTTACTAGATAAGTTTAGGTTTTGGTTGGATAACCTTGTCGAAGGTGAAGACATTATTTATGGGGCATCAGGCAACAAGTATCGGGTATTCCGAGCGCCTATTTATGTAGGCTATTGGACAATGCACGGCGGAGTATTTAAACAGCCAGCCGAGAAGAAGCCTAACTTGCTACGCCGTATTGCCCATAGAGTCCTTTTAGGTTGGAAGTGGACAGATGGGTTAGACGGACTATGAACGAACAAGACCTAAGGGATTGTTTTGCTATGTTTAGTATGGTTGGATTAGTAATGGCATATAAAGATAATCACGAAGAATCAGAGTTATCAAAAAGAGCTTATACCATTGCAGATGCCATGCTCGAAGCACGCAAGCCCAAAGAAGAAGTTGGTATAACCGCAGTCAAGCGAGGAAGGAAACGCAAAGATGAACCGTGACCAGCTATTTAAAATGATGTTGTTTGCTATTGCCCTTGCTATGGTTATTGAGATTAGCTTTTTTATGCGCCAAGCAAAGGCGCAAGTAATCGTTATTGACCCAACAAGCGGTAGCGTAAAAGACATTGTTATCATGCCACTACCACCCCCACAAAGATGAATATAATTAGCTTAGACTTTGAAACATACTACGACCAGCAGTTTTCGCTTAGCAAACTAACCACAGAAGAATACATAAGAAGCCCATTGTTTCAGACAATCGGAGTAGGAGTAAAAGTAAATGAGGAAGAAACACTTTGGTGCAGTGGAGACGATACTAGAATTGCTAGCTTTTTGGGTGATTTTGACTGGAGCAATTCTGCTTTACTTGCCCATAATGCTATGTTTGACGCTGCAATCCTTAGTTGGCGTTATAACATTAAGCCTAAAGCGATACTAGATACGCTGAGTATGGCTCGTGCTATTCATGGCACAGAAGTTGGTAATTCTTTGGCAAAACTATCACTCTTTTATGCGCTCGGTGTCAAAGGCACAGAGATTGTCGATGCTCGGGGTAAACGCAGAGAAGATTTTATCGAGGAAGATTTGCACGCCTATGCTGGCTATTGTAAGAATGATGTGGAGCTTACATACGCCCTATTCAAAAAGCTAGCCCCTCACTTCAAACAGAACGAACTCAAACTTATAGACATAACTATAAGAATGTTTTCAGAACCTAGTCTAGTCCTAGACGAAAACCTACTACGCCAACATCTAGCCGAAGTTAAATACCGCAAGGAGTTATTGCTTGAGGAGGCTGGAGTTGAGACCCGAGATGACCTGATGTCAAACCAAAAGTTTGCTGAAATGTTACGGGGCCTGGGCGTAGAACCACCTACCAAAATATCTTTAGCGACAGGCAAAGAAACTCTAGCTATGGCTAAGAACGATGAGGAGTTTAAAGCCCTTGCTGAACACCCTGACGAACGAGTGCAGACCTTGATAGCGGCTAGGCTTGGTAACAAGTCCACGCTTGAGGAGACACGCACAGAACGTTTTATGGGTATTGCCAATCGTGGGTTGATGCCTGTGCCGTTGCAATACTATGCGGCTCATACAGGGCGTTGGGGCGGGGCAGATAAGATTAACTTACAGAACCTACCTAGTCGTGGGAACAACGCCAACAAGCTAAAGTTTTCTATCAAAGCTCCCGAAGGTTATGTATTGATTGATAGCGACTCCTCGCAGATTGAGGCGAGGGTGCTGGCTTGGTTGTCTAAACAGAACGATTTGACGGAGGCTTTTAAGAATGGCGAAGATGTCTACAAGATTATGGCTAGTGCCATCTACTCAAAAGAAACTGACGAAGTTACTTCTAGCGAGAGGTTTGTCGGGAAAACCACGATTCTTGGGGCTGGCTATGGCATGGGGGCTAAGAAATTCGGGGTACAGCTTAAAACCTTTGGTGTGGAAATTGAAGAACCGGAAGCTATCCATATCATTCAAGTTTACCGCCAAACATATTCCAAAATACCAGCACTATGGACAGAGGGTCGCCATGCAATCGAGGCTATGGTCAAGAATCAAAGCACTCCGTTCGGTAATGGCTGTGTAGAAGTTCGTGGAGACGAAGGGATATTACTACCTAATGGGTTGTATCAAAGATACCCTAATTTGCGTAAGGTAAGAACCGAAGATGGCGAGCAGTATGTTTACGATGCCAAGCGGGGTTCTGTTAAAATATACGGAGGTAAGTTGGTAGAGAACATTTGCCAAGCACTTGCTCGCTGTATTATCGGTGAGCAGATGCTAAAGATAGCAAAAAGATATAAGCCAGTATTAACTGTGCATGATGCGGTGGCTTGTATAGCACCTAAAGAAGAGGTCGAGGAGGCTATGGCATATGTGCAGGAATGTATGCGATGGACACCTGATTGGGCGGAAGGGCTGCCTGTAAATTGTGAGGCGGGTTATGGTCAAAGTTATGGAGATTGTTAAGGTGGATTATTCAACATATTATTTAGAAGCACTAAAAGAAATTAAGTTAGCACATGAAGCACTATTAAAGAATGACTACCAAAAAGCATATGAACATTGTTTAAATTCGCAGACAGAAATACGATTGTTGGGAACATCAATCAGAAGCTGGATACCAACGGAGGAAGAATGAACGCAAATGAACTAGCTGATAAATTAGAACAGGGTCATTGGGAAGGTGGCACAAGAGAACAAGTAGCCACCATGCTACGCCAGCAACATTCTGAACTAAAAGAATTAAAGTTGGCTAGATTGGCTGATTTAGATGTTATCTTAAAACAACGAGCTGAAATAGAGTTATTGTTTAAAGAAATACCTGAATTTGGAAAAGCTATCATGAACAATGAACCAGTAGCGTATGTAACAGGGCTAAATAAATTTGACTCAAAAATGGTTGATACTGTTTTAAAAGTCGGTACACCACTCTACACCCATCCAGCAAAGACACTAACAGATGAGGAAATAACAGAAGTCTTTGATACAACTTTTGAAGTGCATGATTATCAAGATTCGTTTATTAAGTTTGCTAGAGCAATATTAAGAAAGGCACAAGAGAAATGTTAATTCAACTTGATAAAAACGAAATTGTGGATTCTTCTTATATTCTTTGGGCTAAAAGAAATGGTAATTACACCGATGTTCAATTAAAAGATGGCAATATTTTTAAACAAATATGGGATGAAAATGAAGATGTTTGGTATCAACTAAGAAAGGCGCAAGAGAAATGAACTCAAAACAAATAGCTGATGAATTGGAAAACATTTATTGGATACAGGGCGATGGAAAAGGCAAACCATTTCAGCAATATGCAGACTTTGTACGCCAGCAACAAGCTGAAATTGAGGCGTTGAAAGCAAAGACACTAACAGATGAAGAAATAATTGAAATTTGGAGTGGCATGGAAACTGACACAGGCGAACAAAACATTATTTTTGCTAGAGCAATACTAAGAAAGGCACAAGAGAAATGAATGCAGAACATTGGAAAAAACAAGCTGAAATATACAAAGAAAATCTTTTGGAAGCAAAAAGACTGTTTGACTTAAAGTTTACATTAACGGATGAAGAAATAAGTCAGGTATACAAAGAAGTCAGTGCGCCATTTGGTGAAAAAAGATTATACGAAATCCATGATTTTGCTAGAGCAATACTAAGAAAGGCACAAGAGAAATGAAAACACCGTTTGATTTAGAAGATGACATTCAAAAGGTTTGGTCGGTCAAAGAAGATATAGAGTTATTGATTTGGCGTTACATAGACCACCCTGCTCATATGTCAGCAGACGAAGTATGGAATCATTTGGCTGGTATCGCTAGTAGGCTTGACTTATACTGCGAGAAACTATGGGATACCTACTGCCAAAAGTTTGAGCTAGATGAGTATGCCTCAGACGAAAAGAAAGCCTATCGTAAAGCCATGCTTACGAAATACTTTGAGGCTTTAAAAGAGGGCAATGAAGCTGGCAAAAAGACTAAAAAGAAAAAGAAATGAGCTACTCAATTAAAGACGAGGAAGGCTACAAAGTTCGTGTAGTTGGTAGGTTAGAAGAAGCAAAGGCTATATGTGCAGTGCGGGAAGGCTGGACATATAAATTTATACATAAACCAAAAGAAACAGTTGATTTAACAAAGTTTGAGGAGGCTTTAATATGATTGAAAGTTTAGCAAAACCACAACCATTAGATAACGATATAGCAGTTATGAAAATCATTCAGCTTATGGGACAATTAAGTCTTAACGATATTGGCTATGTTTTAAATATAGCTAGTCAAGTATACGAAGCTACTGCAAAGGAAGCGTGATGGAAGAGAAAGATTGGAAAGCCGAATACGAAGTAATGCGTGACGCATACCATGATGTCTTGAAGCAGATGGCAAGCCTTACTCAAGAAGTTGATGAGTTAAAGGAAGTGCTAGATAAAGCTTTAAGTGCATGGGCTAAAGACATGGAACGGATACGAAAATGACTGCATGGTCTTACAGTAGCATAACCCTATTTGAACAATGCCCTAAGAAGTATTACCATTTAAGGGTAGCTAAGGATATTAAAGAACCTGAATCCGAAGCTATGAACTACGGTAAAGACCTACACCTAGCCGCAGAAGAATACATTCGAGACGGCAAGCCCCTACCAGCTAAGTACGCCTTTATTCAGGAGATGCTAGATAAATTAAAAGCAGTCCCCGGCGAGAAGCTATGCGAGAATAAATTAGCAGTAAAGATTGTAGATGGTGGCAAGCTAGCCCCCTGTGACTTCTTTGATAAGAACGTTTGGTATAGAGGTATAGCCGACCTAATTATCCTAGACCGAGAGAACCAAGAAGCTCGCATCATTGACTACAAGACTGGCAAATCGGCAAAGTATGCGGATACTAAGCAGTTAAAGTTACTAGCCGCTTGCGTGTTTACACACTACCCTGAGATTGCAATTATCAAGGCGGGGTTGTTATTTGTAGTATCTAAAGAGTTTATTAAAGAAGAATACAGTACGCACCATAGGTTAGCTTATTTTGAGCAGTTCAAGCCCCTCGTAAACCAGTTAGATTCTTGCTTGGAAACAGGGGTATGGAATCCAAAGCGGAACTTCACTTGTCCTAAACACTGCCCTGTATTAGAATGTACGCATAATGGAAGGAACACATAATGCCCTACAAGAACAAAGCAGACCGTAAATATACTAATGCCGTTAAATACGAAGACACTCCTGAGCAAGTAAAGCATAGGGAAGAACGTAACAAACTACGCCGTAAGCTGTTAAAAGAAGGTAAGGTTACTAAGGGTGATGGGAAAGACGTTGCCCATAAAAAGGCAATGGACAAGGGCGGTACAGCTAAGGATGGTTACTTTGTACAAGATGCTGGAGCTAATCGCTCATTCAAAAGAGACGCTAAACGTAACTTGGTATCAGAAGTAAGTGCTAAGGAACGCAAGAAGAAATAAGTTGTAGTATTGAACCACAGGATAGGGTATGAGTGCCTAGCTGGTTCGGGGTCGAGTGCCCTTCATGAGTAAACCGTATCAGTTGGTAATTGGTTTTTGTAGTTAGTGCTCACGTGCTAACCACCTTTCACCCGAACGAGCCAACGGACACTGGGAAAGACTAGAAAAATTATAAAGCTTGAAGCGGACACCGCTTTCAGGCTATTTAGTATCGGAGAAAACATTGGACATTATTGATAACAGGGCGTTATTGCTCAAGGTTCGTGACCCGAGCCGAATCACAGGTGTGATTCCCAAGAGCAAACTTATTCGTTCTGAAGGAGAGAACTATCACGAAGTCCTCGTGCATTGGGGTTTGGAGGAAATGCAAGTCCTCAAAAATTTAAAAATACAAAACATACCCTCACCAATTAAAGGTAAGTATGTTTGGCCCGGTCAATACAAACCTTTTGAGCATCAAAAAGAAACCGCATCATTCCTAACCTTACATCGTAGGGCTTTTGTATTTAACGAACAAGGCACAGGCAAGACTGCTTCAGCTATATGGGCGGCTGATTACTTAATGAATCTAGGACTAATCAAACGAGTTTTAATTGTATGCCCGCTATCTATTATGGATGCCGCATGGCGTGCAGACTTGTTTACGTTTGCTATACACCGCAGAGTAGACACAGCCTATGGCAGTAGAGAAAAGCGTAAAAAGATTATTGAAGGTAACGCCGAGTTTGTAATCATTAACTTTGACGGCATAGAAATTGTGCACAACGAGATTGATAAAGCTAACTTTGATTTAATTATCGTTGATGAGGCTAATGCCTATAAAAACCCTACTACAAATCGCTGGAAAGTATTTAACTCGTTAATCAAACCACATACTTGGTTGTGGATGATGACAGGAACTCCGGCGGCTCAATCACCAGTAGATGCCTATGGCATAGCTAAGCTGGTTAACCCTTCAGGAGTACCTAAGTTTTACTCGCACTTCAGAGACATGGTTATGCAAAAGATTACTATGTTTAAGTGGATACCCAAGCCTAACTCCGAAGATGTAGTCCACAAAGTATTACAGCCAGCCATACGCTATACCAAAGAGCAATGCCTTGACCTGCCTGAGATTACATACCAAACGCGTGAAGTCCCTCTAACCTCACAGCAACAGAAGTATTACGATATGCTACGCAAGCAGATGCTGGTTCATGCGGCAGGGGAAGAAATCACTACCATCAATGCGGCGGCTAATCTTAACAAATTGCTTCAGCTTTCTTGCGGTGCAGTATATTCAGACACAGGCGAGATTGTTGAGTTTGATGCGTCTAACCGCTTAAGAGTGTTGAAAGAAGTTATAGATGAATCTAGCCATAAAGTGTTGGTGTTTGTACCATTTAGGCATGCCATCGAAGTTATTAAAGAAAGTCTCGAAGCAGATGGCTATACAGTAGACCTTATACATGGTGGAGTACCTGTAAACAAACGTACAGAAATCTTCAAGAAATTTCAAGAAACTCCAAACCCTCGGGTATTGATTATCCAACCACAAGCCGCTAGTCATGGCGTGACCCTTCATGCCGCAAACACAATCGTATGGTGGGGTCCGATTACCTCCTACGAAACCTATGCTCAAGCTAATGCTCGGGTACACCGAAGCGGGCAGAAAAACCCTTGTACAGTTATCAGGCTCAAAGGCTCAAGCGTGGAGAAAAGACTATACGAAGCACTGCAAAATAAGCAGGACATTCAGGGAAGTATTATGGCGTTGTACAATGACTTACTTAGTTGACATTGTTAAGAGTTATAGTATACTTACAAGAAAGGAGAATGAATGACAGCTATGCGTAACCCTGATGCGAAGCATATTGACTTTGCTGACCTAATTGGGATTATACCTAGCAATCCTAGATTTCTTCCTTCTAACCTAGATATGGTACTTGAAAGAAAAGGTGACTTTTTAATAGGCGAATGGAAAAGACCAAATGAAAGTATCAGTAGAGGACAAGAAATTCTCTTACAAAACTTAGCCAAAAAGCCGGGGTTTCTTGTAGTGCTAATCGAAGGTAATACTGACGATGGTATGGAAGTAAGTAAGGTGCAATTATTTAACCCGCACAGAGGATGGGTAGATTGGGGAGATAGTGTAGAAAGTTTAAAAAGCTTAATTACACAGTGGTATGAGAGAACAGAGAGGAAAACAAGATGAGCGAACAAGTACAGGCAGATAAGCTAGCCAGTGCGTACATAAAAATGCGAGACAAGCGTAAAGAAATTCTTGCGGCTTATGAAGATGAAGACAGAAAGATTGAAGCACAGATGGAAATGGTAGCCGAGGAATTATTAAAGCTATGCAAGGACATTGGTGCAGATAGCATCAAGACGGCAGTTGGCACTGTATTTAGGTCTGTAAGGACGAGATACGAAACTACTGATTGGGAGAACATGTATGCTTTTATTAAGGAACATGATATTCCGCAAGTCTTAGAACGCCGTATAAGTACCACAAATATGAAGCAGTTTTTAGATGAAAACCCAACGCTAATGCCAGTTGGCATGAATGTTAATAACAAGTACACAGTTACTGTAAGGAGAAAATAACAATGGAACACTTGCCATTGACAGTCGATGAGGTTGCGAAGATACTACGTGTCTCTCGACAAACAATTTATGTTTTATGTAGGGAAGGAAAACTACCGCATTTTAAGGTAGGAACAAAACTGCGTTTTCACAAAGCAGATATTGAAGCGTTAACCAACACAACAAGAGGAGTAGTAAATGAGTAACGAACTAAGTATGTTAAAAGGAAACCTACCAGCCCACTTGCGTGGCGGTGTAGACGAAACAACCAAAGCCCTTATGGGTGGTGGTGCAGTATCCACAGGACCAAGCATCAAGCGTATTTCAATTAAGGGTTCTGTATTCCGTATGGTAGTTGAAGGCAAGGAAGTTGCTAAGAACGAAGAGCGCTCAATGAATGTAGTTATCGTTGGAGCGGCACAGCATAACTCCCGCACTTTCTACGAGGCTACTTTCTCAGAAGGTCAAGGCGCTAAGATGCCTGATTGCTTCTCTGATAACGGTATCGGACCAAACCCAAAAAGCACAGCCCCACAAGCGGCTACTTGCAAAGATTGCCCACAGAACGTAGATGGCTCACACCCAAGCGGTAAAGGGCGTGCGTGCCGTTTTAGTCGCCGTCTAGCAGTATTGCTTGAGAACGACCAGCATGGCGACATCTTCCAATTAACCCTACCAGCGCAGTCTATTTTTGGTAAGGGTATTGATGGTAAATTACCATTAGAAGCCTATGTACGCCTCTTGGGTACAAACAACGTATCAGTGACTTCAGTAGTTACAGAGATGCGTTTTGACACAAGTAGCGCCACACCAAAACTTACTTTCAAAGCGGTTCGTTATTTGGAAGAAGACGAGTTTGCTAACGCACTAGTTAAAGGTAAGACAGCAGAAGCTAAGACAGCTATTGGTCAAACCCCTGCGGCTATTGATGGTGCAGTTGCTATTGAAGCACCTAAGCCAAAAGCTAAGATTGCAGACCCTGTGTTAAATGCGGTTGAAACTGAAGTTGAAGTAACGCCTGAGCCAGTAAAGCGTGCTAAGAAGACTGAAGCGGAAACGCCTAAGGATATTAACGCTGTCCTAGACGACTGGGCATAATAGTAACGGGGTGTGTGAGTGCTTAAATAGCGAAATAAACGACCGCTAGCCCCACCTAATAAGAATAATATGACTGGATATTCCGTAAAATTTACTGAGGCTGTTGCTAAAGCCAATCAAGAACTAGTTGGCGTAATGCTAGCTAAACTATGTATCAAGAAAGATATTTCTGTAATAGAGGTAGCCGAATATTTTGGTGTGTCTCGCACAGCTATATACGCTTGGTTCTTAGGTAAGAGCGAACCCAATAAAGTACATGAAGTAAAGATTTACAAGTATTTAAAAAAGAAGGCGTAAGCCAACCGGAAAGCTGGGTGCCATCCAGCTAGATGGGATTATTGTCGGCGCAATTTGAGGATGTACATGACCTCGTGGAATAGTTTTCTCTCTACGATACTGCCTGAGGAAGGTCTCGGCTGGTATTGCATAGGGAGTTATAAGAAGAAAACCACACCGATTACGCACTTTGTACAAACTATTGCAGAAGCTGAAGTTTTAATTCAAGAACTGCTGGATAAAAAGAAAGACGTATATTTCGGGTGCTCGAAATTTATTACAAATGAAAATAGAAAGGCAATTAACGCAGGGTGGCAAAAATCATTTTGGCTTGACTTAGATTGTGGACAATCGTATTTTGATGCGGGTACTGGCTACCTTAACCAAGCCGAAGCGATTACAGATATTAAGCGCCTATGCGCTGAACTAGATTTACCTAAACCTAATATTGTTTTCTCAGGTAACGGCATCCACGTACATTGGGTAATGAACCGCACTCTCGAAAAAGAAGAGTGGGTAAAGACTTGCGAGTATTGGAAGCAACAACTAAAGCGGTTAGACATCAAGGCTGACCCATCTAAGATTACTGACTTAGCGGCAGTACTGCGTATCCCTGATACCCTTAATTTTAAATCTGACCCACCCTTAAAGGTAGAGTGGAAGGCGCAATGCCCACCCATGGACTACAAGGAGTTTCGGGCTAAGGTAATAGGCGATATTGAGATTGAGCTTGATTTAAATAAAGCCCCTCGCCGACCAATGGATGAGACCACCCGCAGATTACTAGGTAATAAAGTATCTAACTTCTCAGCTATTATGAAGTCGGGTGAGTGCGCACAGCTTACTTACTTCCATAAAAATCAAGGTACGATTGACTACAATATGTGGCGTGCTGGGCTGTCTATTGCTCAATTCTGCGAAGATAGGGATAGCGCTATCCATAAGATGTCTAAGTTTCACCCTGAGTATTCGTTTCAAGATACTGAGAATAAAGCTAACGACATAGGCGGACCTTATCACTGCGTAACTATTGAAGGTTATAACCCCGGCGGTTGCGAAGGTTGCAAGCATAAAGGTAAGATTACAAGCCCTATATCTATTAACTCTAAGATTGCTAAAGCTACCGAGGAAGACAATACTGTTACTTTAAAGAGTGCAGAGATTTCTACCGAAGTTACTTACAAGATTCCTGAGCTACCATTCCCATACTTTAGAGGTAGGCAGGGCGGCATATACAAGCAAGGCTATACAAAGGAAGACGGCGAATCGGTTGACGATAAACTAATCTTTAAGCATGACTTTTATGTAGTTAAGCGGATGATTGACCCTGACTTAGGTGATATGGTTTGGATGCGGGTACACCTACCCAAAGACGGTATTCGTGAGTTTGCATGCTCAAACCAAGCGCTTATGACTTCAGATGAGTTTAAGAAAACTGTGTCTAAACATGGGGTTATTGGTGACCCTGAGGAGATGAAACAGATTATGAGTTACATAACTTCTTTTACTAAAGAATTACAGGATAGAGAAGTATCCGAGCAAATGCGCACCCAGTTTGGTTGGTGTGATAAAGATACTAAGTTTATTGTGGGCGATAGGGAGATTACCGCAACTACAATTAACTACTCACCACCATCTAATACCACGCTATTCTTTGCACACATGTTTAAACCTAAGGGTACGCTGGAAGATTGGCAGAAAGTCGTTAACTCGTATGGTAGACCCAAGCAAGAAGCTCGTGCGTTTTTATTCTTTGCGGGACTAGGCGCACCGCTACTTAAGTTTACTAATCAAAAGGGCTTAATCTATTCCATTACGGAAAACGAATCAGGTACTGGTAAGACGACTATCCAAAGAATTATCAATAGTGTTTGGGGTAATCCTACGGATATGATGCTGATTGCTAGGGATACATTAAAGTCTCAGTTTCATCAAATGGGTGTGTTTAACAACATCGCTGTCTGTACGGATGAGGTTACCAATATGGATAACGAGCAAGTCAGTAACGTGGCGTATGGTGTATCACAAGGACGGTCTAATAACCGCATGAAGTCCAATACAAACGAGATGCGGATTAACAATACTACATGGTCACTACCAGCTTTCTTTTCAGGTAATGCCAGTATGCACGACAAGATGGCGGCTCTCAAGGCTACCCCCGAGTCTGAGCAGTTACGTATCGTTGAGCTAGAAGTATCTCCCGATAAAGATATGACTAAAGAAGAAAGTGATGCACTCTTTGAGCGTATGTTGCCAGAAAACTATGGGCATGCTGGACCGGTTCTAGCCCAGTATATGGTTGCTAATCTACCTGAAGTTAAAAAGCTATTAGACGAAACACAGAAGAAATTTGACAAAGAAGCCCAGCTACAACAAAAGCAACGGTTCTACTCAGCCGGTGCGGCGACTGCGTTTACTGCGGCTATCCTTGCCAACAAGCTAGGGCTGATTGATATTGATACTAAGGTTGTTTGGGACTGGGCTGTTAAATACTTTAGCGAGTTGCGTGAAAGCGTTAAACCTGCTGAGCGTGATGGCAAAGGCGCAATCGGTGCGTTCCTAAACGAGTTCAATAGAAACTTATTGGTGGTTGATGACGCCAACGATAAACGCACTGGGCTTACCAAAGCGCCTATGGTCATACCATATGGACCACTTATTACTCGTTATGAACCTGATACTAGCTATCTTTGGATTACTGTGGATAAGCTACGAGTATGGTGTACAGAGCGTCAAACTGGATTCAAGGGTGTCATTGACGACCTTAAGAAGTACGACCCTGAATGTTGTGTTAAGAAAAAGGGAATGGCAAAGGGTACTGCACTAAACACTCCAGCTGTTAATGCGCTGCGTATTGACTTACGCAAAGTACCTATTGAAATAGCTATTCCGACACCAGCCGATGATTCTAAATGAGGGAGTCCCAGTTATCGTTGAATGGCACTCAATGGTGCTGGGCGCTTCTTTTTTCATACCGGCTTTAGATACTGAACCGCTTATCGAAGAAATTTTAGTGGAAGCTAAAAAACATCGTATAAGATTAGTATATAAAGAGGTAATTGAAAACGAAAAAATCGGTATAAGGTTCTGGCGTAAGAGCTAGTTCTTGGTGTATATTCGAGGTGACAAATGTTTCCTCATTTGTTTTCTCCTCATAGATGTGTTTATCCCCGGTTAACCCCGGGGATTTTTTTAACCGTAAAGGCGTTGGCGTAGCTTAGTTACGTTCTTAGCCATACGGTCACGCTGGTCGTTAATTTTATCTAGCTCTGCACGCTTTCTATCTTCAGGCATTCTAAAATCTTCACGTACCATTTGCTCACGACGTTTTAAAGTTACGAGCTGGCGTTCCATAGTTTGAACCATACCACGAAGCTGTATTTCGTTTTTATGCTCTTCACGATAGGCTTGCTGTTCTTCTCTTGGAAGATGCTTCATATTCTTTAGCGTATCGTTAGCCTTATTAACATCCCGTGCTGCTTGATAAAAATCCGACAATACCGCAGTATTTTCATCTTTGCTCATAAAGCTACCCATATTAGGTAAGCCAGCAATCATCTCGCCAACGCTTTTAGTTGGGCGTGGAGGTCCACCCCTTACAGAGTTAATTAAATCGTCTGTAGCCAGCGCTGTTAAGGTCATAGCCGTACCAAAGTAGCCACGTAATAAGTGGTCTACAACCAAAGGAGAAGCTCCTGACATAGCACCAATAGCCTTAGCCATTTCAGATGTATTCTTAGTGAACTGCCTATCGGTGTCTAAACGGCGCATAGTTGCGTTAACAATTTCACGGTCTTGGAAGAAATCATGGTTAGTACCTACTTCAAGAATAGGGCGTACGATTTGGGGTATACCCTGAGAAGGAGGCATCATAGAACCTAAAACTGCACGGCTCATAGCGTCTTTCATCATTTTAGGGTCTGTAGTCCCATTGTCCGCCATCATCTGATAAGTGTACTCACCGATAACTTTAGGTAGTGCAAATACGTCAGTACGAATTGGAATACCAAAACCACCACTGCCGGGAATCATAAACATACGGTCACGGCTAACACGGTTCTTGCGTTTGTAATCCTCATCATCACCCATAGCCATAGAGTAGATAGCGCTTAAAGCTACAATCTTAGCGGTAGTAGAAAGCAATACTGCCTGAGCAGCTCTACGTTCTTGAGGCGAAATACCACGCCCAGTAAGGGTTTTAATTGCTACGCTATTAACTTGTAGATACGCATTAAAGAACGGAATAACACGGCTAGCAAACTGCAATCTTGGGTCACCACTAACACGGCGGAAGTTAACGATTTCTGCAGCTTTTTCCATAGCTTCAGTTTTAGATAGCCCTTCTTTGATAGCTTGGTTATATACACCCTGACGAATGACGTTATCCGATGCGGAAGATAGTCGGTCAAGATTACGCATCAACTTCTTCCAACTGCTAGGGTTATCCAAACCTAAACGCTTAGCAACAGCGTCTTCTTCACTCATGGCAGTATAGTCGTGGGTTTCCAAAATACCTGCTTTTATTAACATCTTACGAGTATCGCTAGTTCCCTGTGCAGTCCTAGATACTTCCTTAGCAATCTCTTTTAGTACGCCAAAAGGACTCTTTAATCCTGAGGTATACATGGCAGTATAAGAATCACTAAACAGCTGGACTGCTGAGAACAATGGGAAACGAGTAACGATATGGCGCAGTGCGTTGGTTACTTTAACTGCTGCACCAATACCGGGGAATATGATTGGCTCTAAACCAATAAATGCTTGCGCAATCGCAGGGTCTGCAACGTTAAACTTACGCTGGATACCATCGTAGTAAACAGTAAACGTGTTGCCATGACCGCCTTCACCCTCACGTACTTCTTCAGGTAAATGCTCTTTATAGTTTTCAAGCATAACTTGTAATTGCTTATTACTAATAGCACGGGCAAGCGACCACTGCATCCACTGATACATATTCTCAATCGGGTCTTGCACCTCACGCATGCTACCCTTCATGGTACGGTCAACCATAGACTCACGTAAACCACGAGCCATTACCTGTGGACCAGATGCCTTTTGGTCTTCCATATCACGGAAGAACGGCACATATGTAGAATCATCAAGCCACTTCTCAGCTTGGTCTTTAGTCTTTACGCCAGCCTCAACAAGTGCGTTAACTACGGTATCACGCATCTTATTCCAAACTTTAGTACCTTCAGCGATTTCCGGATAGGCTCTATACAGCTCCATACCAGCGGCTACTTGTTCTTTAGTTTTATGGCGAACTTTACCGCTTAAATCTTCTTGGGCTTCTCTTAGCTTATCAAGAAGAGCTTGTTTAGTATCAATTTCTTTTTTCTGTGCAGGGGTACGCTTCTTATTTGCACGCAAAACTATCATCTCTTTTTCTAAACGTGCAATATCTTGCTCAGTTTTGTCCAAAGATTTGTACATGCTATCTAAACGATTAGCTTCATATGCGGCGCCCATGATTTGACGAGCACGGCTTGGCTCTACGCCTAGTTTAGTAGCAAGACCTTTAATTAGCCCTTCAAACTTGCTCATGTTTACGCCATCTTTAGCATCAACGGCTTCCCAACGATTGGTTACAGGGTCGTAGCTATAGGCACCACGTTCAATAATTTGATTAGCAAGGTTGCCACGGTGTAAAGCTTGAGAGGTACTGATACGGAGTAATGCTTTCTTAGCATCATCCATAACCATGTTACCTTTTTTAGCTTCACCCATTAAATGGTTGTACATGCGGTTGTTAAAAGCTTGGTCAAATGAAGCAATGTTTTGACCTTTACCAAATGTAGCGGCTACCCAATCGTGATTACGCTCATAGGCTTCCGTCCAACTATCTTTAGCTTTATTAAAGTCAGCTACTTTGCTTTCAATATAGTTCTTCTGACCTTCAGCGGGTTTACCACCAAATGCAGACATCAAAGTTTCAGCGGTCGTACCTTGAGCAGTTCTTTCTAGTTTAGCTATATCAGTAGTATTTGGGTCATATGTACCTTGGTTACCGATAGCGGATTTAATTTGGTTTGGTTCAAAAGCTACCCAATGACGCCCATCTTGAAACCCATCATACCCACCAGCTTTTAAAACACGTTGTTTAGCTTCATCTGAAAAACTTGTATTAGCAAATATTCCCGATGCGGCACTTCTTCCTTCAGCCCCACGCTCACGCATAACGTCAACTTTTGATTTAACCCATGATTCATTAAGGTTAGGATTTTCTTTTTCAAGTTCTTCCTTGTAAGTTTGAATCATTTTTGGCGTTACTTTGCTTCCAACAACAAATGGATTTTTAATACTTAAATATACTGGGATGATTTGGGCGCCTTCCCCAAAATTCATCATTCGTGTTGCATATTCTTTTGAAGGTATATACCCCTCTGCCTGCCCAATTGCTTTTTCTTTTTTAGACTCAGCAAATCCCTCTGCTTCTCCTATATAAGAAGTGAAATAATATCCAGCAACATTCCCACTTCTATTTTTAGGTTTTGTTGGCTTAAATGATTCACCTTCAAAGCTTTCAGGTGTACCATGGTACACAACCATAGGGCTACCATCTTCATTAACAACTTTAGAATCACCAAACCATTTTTGGAAAGCGTTACTACCTACCTGTGTTGGAGCAATACCAACATTACTTCTAGCGCCCACAGCGGTTTGCACATTGCGACCATGGGTCATAATATGTTCTGCGGCAATCAGGGTAGCAGTCAAAGCATCAGTCTGAGCTACGTTACCTTCTACTTTAATACCCAAAGCTTTTAATACTGCACGGCCAAATGCGCTAAACACATTCATGCGTTTGTAAGGAATCTTAGCTAGGGCAACTTGAAACTTAGGATTAGAAAAAGCCTCTGAAACAAACTCAGATAAGTCTTTCAAGCCGTATTGATTTAGCAGTGCTGGGTTATCTTTTACGGTATTGTAAATATCCTGAAGGTTTTTAAGCATCGGATTAGGCTGGAACCCTTTAGCTACTCGTGCTTCAGAATCTTTAATCAATACGTGCAAGAACCCATGAAGCGTTTCATGAAGTACTGTATGGGAATCTACTTGACCTTTAACAATCTGTACTGTATCGGTGTTAGGGTTGTACTGTGCTGGCGACCCATCAGAAATAACGCTTTGGTCAACAACTTCAACTTTAGGTAAGCTCTTAGATTGCAGTAAACGGCTAGCAACTTCTTTATCTAGCGGAGTAAACTGCCCAGTCTTATCGTTAACAATCTCTTGTAATGCGCCTTTTAAATCGCCTTGGGTTACTCGGTCTACTAAGTTTATAGTAGAACCACCTTCAAGATTTGGTCGTTGTGCTTTAGCAATACCAAGCTGGCGTAATAGTTCTTCAGTATCTGCGCTAACTGGCTCTTGGGCTAAAACATCTTCTAGCGCTGGCTGCGTATTGACTCGTGGTACTGTTTCTTGCGGAATAGCTTCTTTTGTAGCGGGCGCAACTTGCTGCGCCATCTGTGCTAATGGAGCATTCCCAGCTTCTCCACTAGGTGCCGTTCTTCCATCAGGTTGTTCAGTAACTCCGACAGCACTTCCCACTCCTCCAGATTCAGGTGCTGCAACTCCTCCGGGGGTCTGTACCCCAGCGCTAGGCACCGGAACGCCTCGTTCATCAACTCGATTGACAGGTCCAACTCCAGTACGTGCTTCATTTTGTGCCTCCGCTTGCGCTCTAACATCTCGTGGGGATAACGGTGCTGCAACTTGTCCAAATGCAAACTGGGCTTCTCTTGCTTGCTGAAAGGCTTTTCTTGCATCGTACGGTCTTGCTGGCAGCCCTTCTTTTTCAGGTACTTCTCTAGCTTCAACAGGTTCAGGCTTTTCCGCTTTAAATGCTTCAACAGCATTCATATCAATTTTAGCGTTTTTGCGCTCATGTTGTTCTACTAGCTTATCAAATTTCTCAGCGTCTTCAGGTTTCATTAAGTCTAAACCACGGAGCTTTTCTTTAATCTTTGTAGCTGCTTTAGTTAAACCAAAAGTATCAAGTACTTTATCATCTACTATATGCGTTGTAGGCCGGGCACCCGCACCAACTACGTTAGGAATTTCTAACTGAGGAGTAGGGGCAGCTTGCAACGCAGTTTGTTGTTTAGCTCTATCTTCTTGCAATAGTAATTGCTGAGTAGGTGTTAAAGGCGCACCAGCTTCTAAACGCATCTTAGCTAAATCTAGTTCGCTAACTTGTGGCGCTTTAGCTTCTTCTTGTCCAATAATAGGTGGCTCTGCTTGCAAACGAGACTTTGGATAAGGCTGATTAAAATCTAGTTCAGCTTGTGGTGATGCTTGTTCAGGACCTACAAGCGGTTGTTCTTGCTCTACTGGTACTTGCTGTCTTGGACCAACGGCTTCTTGAGCGCCAACTAAATTTAAACCCATCTGTCCAGTTTCGTCTGGAGGTAGTGGAGCCGCTGCTTTAGCTTGTTCTGCTTCTATGGCTTGTTGAGCCGCAATATCACCCGCACGCTTGCTTGCTTCAATACGAGCTTGCCCACGCTCACCAGCACGACCGACAGCACCGAGAGGTCCTAATAAGCTAACTTGATAGGCAGTAGCGCCATATTCAGCAATAGCATCAGGAGAAGTTAAAGATAGACCAGCTTGGGCACGCTCTAAAACTTGCTGTGCAATTTCACTAGGGATTTCTGTAGCAGCCCCTTTAACTGTACCTTTAAGGACTAACGGCAATAGTTTTTCTTTAGCCTGTTTTTCAACAGCTTCGGTACTCATTTTACTTAAAGCTTTTTCAGAAATGCCTAGTGTGTTACTAAGGAATTTACTACCAAACAATAAACGAGTTTCTACTAAGTCAACAGCAGTTTGTGGAACAGCCGCCAACATGGCTTTGCCTTTATCAACCGCTACTGGCTGACCTGATTTAATTTGTTCTTGAGCTTGGCGTTCTAAGTTTGTACCTACAAACTGAATTAGATTTGGGATAGCTGCGCCAAGTACTGCACCAAACGCTGTACCTACTGGGCCGGCAACGCTACCAGCCATAGCACCAAGACGTGCGCCAGCAAATGTTTCACCTAACTGTGGAAGTTGTTGTGCAATAGCTTTAGGTATTTGGCTAATAGCCTCACCTGCTGCGGGCAATAAACCTTTTTCTGCATATACTTTTTTAAGAGCTTCTAGACTAGCTGGAGCAGCATATTGTTGCTCTAAAGCTTCTTGGCGACCAGTACCCGCTTTAGCGGCTTCATTAGCATCGCCAAACAATCCAGTAATACCCGTGAGTTGTGAACCTAAAAGACTTTTAGTACCTAGTTTAAGGGCGCCCATAATCCCACCTTCGGGTTTGGGCGTATTTCTAATCTGCCCCATAACAGCTTGATATGCTTGGGCATCAGTTAAATCTGTAGGCGACTCTACTTCAAACGTACCACTGCCCGGCACATCAATTTGGTACTTAGGCATATTAAATTACCCTTTAACTTTTGTAACTTTTACACCTTCTGGAACCGCTTCAATTTTACCGCTATACAGCCGGTTAGCTAAATCTGTAGCAGTTTGCTCATCCATACCTTGTGCCATTAATTTTACAACAGTATCACCATGGGCTTTAAGTTTTGCTGCATCAAGAGAAGCAGCTTTAGTAGCCCCAATACTTGCATACTGAACAGCGATAGCATCACGATGTTGTTTAATAGCGTCTAAGCGAGTTTGCGCTGCAATAAGAGCATTTAAATTACCAGTCTTGCGGGCATACTCGGCTTGGTCCATAGCAGATTGTTGCGCAATAAGAAGCTTCTTATCAGCAAGTTCATCTTTCTTAGCTTGTTCATATGATTGAGCACCGGCACCAATACCTTGACCAATACCTACGCTTGCAAATGGAGAAGTACTTGCCATAGCTTTAGCACCGCCAGCTATTAGCGACATCCATAGTTTATCTGCTTTGCTTTCGCCAATTTCTTTACGAAGAGCATCAAGGTCAGCTTGCGCTTTAGAACCGCCTAAACCTTCATCCATCATAGCTAAACGCTTTTTAATCTCGGCATCATAACTACCCGGTACATCGGCTTGTGTAGGAACACTAGCTTGAGGGGTTGAACCTAAACCAGATTTTGCTACAGGGGTAGTACCTGTATTAGCTTGCGTTGAAGTTGCTTGAACTGGCGCAGCTGCTTTTGTTGAGGTAGTTGTTTGTGTTGGTAAAGGTGGTAGCCCTAAATTTTCTCTAGTGCCAAGCGTATGTTCTCTCCACCATTTACCAAATGAACCTTCACTAGCATTGGCAGGGGTTGCTTCGCCCATCGCATTAGAAGCGTCTTCATAGTTACCTAAATCTGTAGTAGGAGCTTGTAGCCTTTTAGTACTACCTGCTGGTAATCTACCATTTAACATTGCTTGTGCTTCTTCTTCAGTTAACTTAGGACCTTTAACATCTCCGCCATCATCAAATGCAACAATGCCACCACCAGCAGCGGTAAACATCTGATTAGATGCAGGAGCAGCAGCTACACCCTGCTGTCGTTGTGCTTGCTGAGCCATTTGAGCTTGCGCAAGAATCATAGCCGCTTCTTTGCGAATTTCAGCGCTTGGGCTAGTCTTAGCTTCTTGTTCTAGTTGGATTAAGCCTTCAGGAGTTTTAGCTAATTCATATAGCTGGGACTCAATAGCACCACCCACATCAAACTTTTTAACTTTTTCAAAGTCTTTTGGTAAGCCACCTTTAGCACCTTTAAATCCACCAGCAGCACCATAGGCACCAAGAGCTGTAGCACCAAGACCGCCTAATGTAGCAACAGAACTAGGAGCAGCTTGATATGATTGGGTTGTAGTAGATTGTAATGGCAGACCATGTAACAAAGCGCTCATATTAGCCAACTGCATCATTGGATATTGCTGTGCAGTAGCATAGTTTTGTACTTGCTGATTAATAATATTTTGTTGCTGAGCTTGCTGTGCAGCACCCGCAGCCTCTTGCGCTTGATTAATATTAAGACCAGCTTGTGTTTGTTGACCTGCAATAGTAGCGTTTTGACCGGCTCCAGTAATACCTGTGCCTAATGCAGCATTTGCAGCTTGTTGACCTTGTAATCCTAAACCAGCACCGTACTGCATAGCTTGTTGTGCTTGTTGGTACGCTTGGTTATATCCTTGACCAATAGCTTGTTGCGCAGCTAAGTTGCCAGATTGTTGGTTTAAGCTATTCATCAACGCTTCACGAGAGCCACCAAAAGCACCAGCAGATGTAGCAGCGCCTTGTTCAGCAGCGCCTCTTATACCAGTTTGTTGGTTTAATAATTGAAGTTGTGGAGCAAGGGAGTTAGCAACGTATGGGTTCATATATGCTTGCATAGCATATGGGTTTGTAGCTTGCTGTGCGTATTGATTACCGGCTTGCGCTTCTTGTCCAGCTAAACCATATGCTCCCATAGTACCTAAATTAGTTAACCCAGTAGATACACCATACTGTCCGGGAGTTTGCATATTAGCCACATTCGATTGGGCCTGTTGCTGTAATGGACTAAACCCAGCTACGTACGCATTTGGGTCATTACTGTATGGCTGATAAGGCTTCATGCTAGTAACATTGCCTTGGTCATCATAGTTATAGATTTGCTGCTGAGCAGTACCCAACATAGTTTCTACATATGGTTGAGCATAGGTAGGTAAATTAGTATTTTGAACAGTAGTTTGAGTAGGCTGAGCTGGAGGAGGGGGAGGAGAACCGCCGCCACTATCAAATGGAGTGCGTTTTAAATCCCATGTCCAACCAGAATGTTTACTTTTTAAGAAGCTCATATATTTGTCTCTACTATTTTATAACGACTATAAAAACCCGTGCGACTAAGCAGCCTTTCCATTGATGGTCTAACCGCTGCTTGTAACTTTGTCGCTCCCATTTGTTTCGCAATAGCCTTTAACTGTACAAGACTATCTCCATTAATAATTAACTTACCGCCAGTTGATGTAACAAAAGCAACTCTATCATTTGGATAATTTATAAACGTTAAAGTCATCGCTCCGTGTATTACACCTTGCTCATCTACTGCTACTACTAAAATCCACATACCGCTAGAAAGATATACTTTTACATTGTCTAAAGTATAGTCTCCACCTCCACCATGTTCTTGTGATTCAGCAATATATTTTTCAACTAAAGGCCAAGTTTGATTTACATATTGGACTGATACTGGACGAATAACTAAGTTCATGCTGGTAGATATTTGTCTGCTTTAATTTCTTTTCCTTGCTTTTTAGAGCCAGTACGAGCTTTACGTACCTTATCCATCATGCTATATAAACGCTTAGCACCGGCATCAGTAGACCCATTACCAAGATGAGAAACAACATCAGCAGGTACAACAAACTCGCCATCAGCCAAGCGGGCAGGTTGCTTAGCCCCAATCGTAGCTGGGATATTATCGGACATTCCATCGCCGGGACCTTTTAATAAACGTGGGTTTCCACCAGCTGCATAGCTACCTAAACTTGGTGTGCCAGCAATACCACCAGCAGCCATATTAGCCATCATTTCGCCCGTTAATGGGTTTGTTTTTGGCTCATAAGATGCCGCAGATTGTTGGGCACTAGTTGGCATTTGTGAAGGTGTAGCATATGCTGAAGTATGTTGCTGACTTTGTGGGTACATATCACCACCCATAAAATCTACTGGCTCAGAATTTGGGTCCATTAAACCGCCATCTGCATAGCCAGGAACTATGCCGCCTTCAGCTGCTGTATATGGCATAGCTACGTAATTAGGGTACACAGGTGTATATGGTGGTGTTGGCTGAGCAGTTGTTACTGGAGTGTATTTGCTTGGGTCGTAATGTAATTTAGTTAATGGACCACTATATTGTTGGCTAGCCGCGCTAGGAGTACCGTATTTTTTATTATCGTTTTGGATTAAAGAACCTAAAGCTGTAGCACCCAACGCATAAGGAGCAACTTTTCCGAGAGTAGCACCAAGACCTGTAGTACTAGCTTGAGCAGCGGCGGCATTGGCAGCGGCGGCATTGGCAGCTTGGGTAGCAGTTACAGTACCACCGGGCAAAGTAGATAAGTACGGAGTTGTACCTTGAATGCCTTCACCCGCAGTAATTTCTGCAGGGCTAAAAGCACTAGTTCCCGTTACTATACTTGAATTAGCCCCTGGAAGTACCACATCACCCCCTGCTACAGAACCCCCAAGAGAAGGGGCAACAGCTTGTGTGCCAGCCACAGTAGGACCAGCAGCAGCTGGTGCAGCAGCCGTGGCAGCATCGCCTGCGCCTGAATAAAGACCGCCATATCCCGCAGCGCCGCCAGCAATACCACCCATAAGAGCACTTCTACCTACATTTTGACCAGTTAATGCGGCTGTAGCACCACCTGCTAGAGCGCCAATCCCTCCACCAGCAATAGTAGCACCGGCACCTTCAAGGGCAGTACCTGCAAGGGATTCTTCAAGCCAAGGCGCAGCCGCGCCATCGGTCATAACCGTAGCTGCTAAAGCTGCTGCCATAGGTAAAAAACTTGTTACTCCGCCACCACCGCCACCTGACATAGTCTATCCTTTACTTTTTGCTAATTTTAGCATTTAAACCGCCGTTCCACTAGCGTTTATCCATTTAGTACCGGTCCACCAAATAGGCAAACCAGACCCCGAATTTAAACTTGTATCAAAAAATTGTTGCCCAACTTGTAACTTTGCCGTAGGTCTTTGATTTGTAGCTCCTGATGCAGGTATTACAGAACCTTGGGTAAAGTTATCTAATTGAGCAAAATACAATCGTAATGCGTTATTAATTTGGTCTTGATACCCTTGTTGATAATCCGTAGGCGCAATAGGTAAGTTAGGTGATGTTGTCGGCCTAAGCTGCCCATTATAGTTATTTTTATTTGCTATTGCCATTATCTACGTCCGTCAGGTCTAATATCAATACGTGGGCTACCTAGCTGCCAAGCCACACCTACACCAGTAGATTCAATTCTAAACGCCATTTGGCGCCCTCTTAGGCGGGTATAAACCTGCCCAGTAAATTGCTGAATTGTATATTGCGGTGCAACAGTATAGTTTTGTGCGCTTTGTACTTGTGGGCTATCTGCTTGCCCGTATGCCGTACCGGAGTTTTCCCGTGGTTTTACGGTCATCGTTACAGATGGCTGGTTAGTAGTAGAACCATTAAAATTAACGTCAGGCAGTATTCTCCAAACAAAGCCGAAGTTGTGGCCATCACCAATATCAAAGTCTGAGGATTGTACATAAGAGTCTATAGGTAAAGTTGCGGCGGTTGATTGGTCATCGTTTCCGTTTTCTTGATATAAAAGAACGCCAGTACCGTTTGTAGAAGTCATAGTAGTTGATGCAACTGTTTGTGGTGTATTTATTGTGTAAGTCCCTACCCCACCTGTACCGGTGCCCAAAGCCGTAATAGTTGTGCTAGATAGAATACCCGGCGCAATAATAGTTTGCCCGACAGCCAAAGAACCTACAGTTATAGCCGTTACTGTTAGTGTACTGCCAGAGACAGAACCTTTAAATATAGCATTTGTGGAATACGCTGCCGATACTGGATATGGTTGTGTACCGGTTTGTAACCAAGCAGTACGTGGCATAGTTCCGTAATACCAAACACGGTCTAAATAGTTGTAAATAATGTATTTATCTACAGTTGTACCTAAACTAGAGTTGCTTACATAAAACCACCAGACTTCATTGAACGCCTCATTAGCGCCAGCAAAAACCTGATAAGACTGGTTCTCATTAATATCATCAAAAATATACTGGCGCAATGCGCAAGGTAGCACTTCAACACGGCCAGAGTACATATAGAATCGGTCACGCCCCATCCAGTAAGTTACGTTGTTAATTGTAATCATAGAGTTAGGCGACATAATGGATATGTTATCCATCAAAATCTGAAAGCCCCACACGTAAGGAGCGCCGATATACTGCATAGAATAAATGGCTGAATCAGTCCATACTAAAATCTCTTGACGTGTTGCACGGGCGCCCATAATGTAAGAGCCGTTAGTTAACGTAAATTCGCCGGATTGATTAGTTACTTCTGGTACCCACTGATAGGCATTGGCTTGGTCTGACCAACGAACCAACATAGGATTAAATGTAGAGTTTGGTGTTCCGGGTATATATGGGTTAGCACCAAATGCAATAACAAACTCTTGAATAGCCGATGTAATAACCTGATAAGTTTGTTGCGGTACAAATGCACCAGAATAAGAATATGTGTAGTTTCCTGAACTTGCGCCTGTTGTTGGGCTACTAATTGTTGCTGTGCCTGTTACGTTGTTTACTGCGGTTACATAAGTTCCAGCAGTTATACCCGTGCCTGTAATGTAAGAGTATGGGTAAACATAGGGGGCATTAGCAGATGTGATGTTGATTGTTGAAGAACCTGAACTAAAAGTAGTTGCATCTATAAGAAGCGTTGTATTGTTGGCTAAGGTTTTTAAATACTGGGCACGTGTACTAGCGCCACCAGAATCTTGCCAATAAAAAATGCTGCCGCCACGAGGAGCAATAACAAGGTCCGCGCCAAAGTTATCATTAGACCAAAGACGAAGCTGTTGCCCAATACCGGAAGAATATCCCGAACCCCAACCACCGCGACTCCAAGGACCTGCGCCCCAACCTGTACCAATAGAATAAACATTAAGACCGCTTGGATATTCGTATTGAGCGGTTACAGTACCGCCGCCCGTAGCTGTTGAAGTGGCATTAGTAGAAGCAGCAATAGTGTAAGTAGTTGAAGACAATACTGATAAAACTTGATATTCGCCGTTTAACGTTAAACCGCCTACAGCAGTAGCTCCAGAAAAAACTACAAAATCGCTAGTTCCCGGGTTATATGTTGCATCGGTTACAGTAACAATAGCTGAACCAGATGTTGTACTAAACGGGTTTGTCAGCGTATCAGTTTGAATAATTGGTGTAATATCGTTGTAGACACCACCAGAATAAATATAGTACTTAGTGTTTGTGCCCAAACCAATATACGTATTACCTACACCGGCATCGCCATCTAACCAAATCCACAGTGAACGACATATGCCGTTAAACGTATTAAATGCGGAAGATACTTGAGTCCAACCGCCAATTTTTTCTGGAAAGCCAGAACGAAAACGTACTTTTTCGCAATCAAACCAGCCGCCTTCGTTACTGTAATCAGTACCTTCTCTATTAACTCCCGGACGAAATTGTAGTTTTTGTAATGGCATTAGTAAGTATCCAGTATCTCTTTGGCTGCATCAATTTTAGCAATTCTATCGGCTAAACCCAATAGGCCGCCGTTAATTCTTTTGGTCATCTCCGGATAATCCCGCTTATCCGCTAAGTCATTTAGCCCTTTTTTGTTCCAAAACCATCCTGCTGCTAATGCTGCATACTTAGGTATTATTAAGTTATCAGGAAAGTCTATTAAGTTAAGTTTTAGAGCATCCCCACAATTTTTATACTCGTCACGCCCAGTTAGCTGTATAACTCCTCTGCCACGGAACGCAAACCCATCACCTTCTTCTGTATTTCCCATGCGTCCTGCATATACTTTGTTTGCAATTTTTTCTGGATTTTCTGCATATTGTTCAGCCACATCTGCACTAGGAAATCTTGAGGGCCATGTACGCATAAGTCCAGCGGCAGAGTAATGAAGGTTCTCTTCCAAAGTTCTGAAATTGTTTGACTCATGTTGGCACTGTCCTATAAAAGCTGCTTGTCTTTGTGTTGTCGATATGTTGTACTTAATAAATGTGTCTGTTAAGGGTTTAAACCATTCTTCAGATATACCTAGTTTTTGTAGTTGCTCCGGACTCATTCTTCACTAGCTTTCTTTACTTCTTCATACCACTTCTGCCACTCAGTTACCATCAAGGTTGTTTGAGCGCACTGTCCAGCAAGTTGGTTGTAGGCGGCGATTGCATCAGAAAGCTTGGAGGTTGCGGATATACCGGGCACTGAACTGGTACCTGATTGGCGCACCCCGTTAGCATAATACTGCCTAATAAGAGCAAGCTTCGCATCATATTCATCTTGAATCCCTTTAGTAACTAATGCTTGTTGTTTTTTAATTGACTCGTTTTCCGCTTGTTGTTTTTCAACGATAGCCTGTTGCTCAAGTTTGTATACAGTAAAATCCCTATCGCGAGTATGCCAGCCAGCGAAAAACACGCCGCATACAAAAGCAACAAGTAGTGCAATTTTGATTGCAGTTCCATAACTAGAAAATACTCCCGTAATTAAAGACCACATTATTGCTCCTCTGGCTCAGTGCCTTTTTTCATCATCAGCCCAAAACCATGAGCGCCGACAATAGCTGCTGAACCCATATAAAACTTTTCAATATCAAATAATCCAGTATGCACGGCATTAAAGATTAAGCCGGCAGTAAGAACTAAACTAGAATACAACAACGACCAACGCACAATATCGTGCGTTTGATTATCTTTACCAGTAAGAAGGTCGTTAAGTATTTTATTCATTTTTAAATTGGGGCTAATGTTCCGCTGCTAGTAAAAGTGTGGTTATATACGGTGCCGTAAATTGAACCCGAAGTTGTTACGGTTCCGCCAGTAAATGCTTGGGTTGGATTTATGTAGCTAATAATAACTACGCCACCAGCGCCTGCACCTCCACCCCCACCATTATTGCTACCTCCGGCACCACCGCCACCGTAGTTTGCACCCGGTGCGCCTCTTGCATTACCTCCGCCAGCTCCAGCTGGAAAGCCACCAGCAGCTCCGCCGGGACCAACATTATTTAAACCATCATCAAAACCACCACCGCCTCCAGCAGATGCAGCTGAACCAGATAAAGTACCATCCCCACCAGTAGAGCTACCGCCCCCTCTAGCACCAGAACTGCCGGAGCCACCAACTGCGTTATTAGTACCACCCGAAGCGCTGCCGCCTGATGCCCCGCCCCCAAACACGTTAGGACCTTTTTGACCGCCGCCGCCGTAAATAGGGAACCCATTTACATAGCTTGCTCCGCCATCAGTACCTTGTGTACCTTGAGAGGGGGGGCCACCTTGACCGCCAGCACCTACAATAACTGAGTAACTTACGTTTCTAGAAAGAGATACGGGTCCATAAGAACCGCCGCCACCGCCACCACCACCTCCAGCATCGCTACCACCGCCACCACCACCGCCGACAAGTAAAATGCTACTAGTTAAATTCCAAGACTTTCCGTATAGATTAGCCATTGTAATAGTGCCAGTAGGTACATTGGCTAGCTGCCTTACTTTTTTATCGTTTAGCGTTATTACTTGTGTGGGTGAATTACCAAGCTCAACATTAACTTGAGCCATAGTTATAGGGCCTGATGCTGGAAGCGTCATTATGGGGTTCCGTATGCTGTTACGTTAGCAAGAGCAATAAAGTTGCCAGACGAATCTAAACTTCCTACGTTAGTACCGTTGTAATTAAAATATAATTTTGTCCCGCTAGGAGTTACGCTCCAACCGCCGGAGTTTGCAATTTGTGTGGCGCTAGTGGCCGTAGTAGCTGTAGTAGCATTGGTAGCCGTAGCTGCTGTGGTAGCAGTTGCCGCATTTCCGCCAATGTTTAAGCTCGCAGCTGTACCAGTAAGCCCTGTTGCAGGGCCATTAAATTGGGTAGAAGCCGTAATAGTAGTCGCGCTTAATGTACCTAAGTCTGATATACCAGATGCCGTTAATGTGCCGTTAACTGTAAAATTGCCTGCAGAACCCGTTTGAGCAGAATAAAAGTTTGTACCGTCTGTGTAGACTTGTGCTGTAACCCCGTTAGGAATAGTAACAACTGCTCCAGTTGAGGCACCAATAGTAATAGCGTAGCCGCCAGAAGTGTTGTTATAAACCACGTACATTTTAGGTTGATTTATGGGGGCAATAACTTGATAGACTGAAGAGTTTGTGCCTTGAACTATGAGCACCATATTACGAGCTTCATCTAAAACGCCGTTAAGGTTTGTCAGCGTATAGTTAGTGTTACTCATTGTAATAGTTTGAACACCAGCTACAGCCTGCTCAATAAGGGTCCAGTTAGTGTTGGTAGATGTGCCCCAAGAACCCGACTGGTCTCCGTTACCAATTTCTTGGATTTTTAAACTAGTTGTATACGATGATGCCATAATCTATCCTTAACATTTTTGGGTATTATCTACCGGTGCCCAATTAGGGGTTTCGTTTGTATCTATAGGGTTCCAAACAACAGTAGGCGCCACTCCTATTGGGAAATTGGAGAGTCTTTGAGTTTTTATGATACCAGAAAATGGTATTCCGCCAAAGCTAAATCCACCAAAATCGCCCATTTCTTGAACAGTAATAAGGACTTGGCCCCAGTTAGCCGCTTGGCTGTCATTAACCTTAACCCAACCAAATACGCACTGATTGTCGGCTAGGTTAATGTTCTCGGTTATAGCCTCTAAATAATGGAAAGCTGCTGCGTTTGAATCTAAAACTTGTATGCCTTCAGAAATACCTTCGCGGAAATTGGCAATAGCAACGGGTGTATCCGCAAACTTAGCGTTTTCAGTAATTGTAAAGAAGTAGATAGAGTTAATTGTTGAGGCGTCAGCAGATGTTAAGCTTTCTGTAATACTGCTAGCAAAAGTTGCAGATGTTGCTTCTATATCAGCTAGACCAAGTCCTTCCACAATACCTTCAAAGAACGCATCTTGTTCTGTATCAAAGTTTGCCGCTACTAGGGTTTCTACTATGTTTTCTAGGTAGGCTGAAATCTGCGTGCTTAAATCGCCAACACTAATAGCCTCAGTAATACTTTGATTAAATATGTTTTGTGCTGTAATAACATCTGCCACATTATTGTTTTCTGTACGTGCTGTGGCGTACTGCGCTGTTATATTTTCGGTTTCAGCAGCGTTTAAATTTTCAGTCTGACTTTGTGCAAACCGAGCTGTTATAGCTTCGGTCTCAGCAGCATTTAGGTTTTCGGTTTGGCTCTCTGCAAACTGTGCCGTTATAGCTTCTGTTTCAGCAGCATTTAGGTTTTCGGTTTGGCTTTCTAAATAAGCGCTTTGCTGGGTTGAGCTATCGCCCTCTGTTGTGTTTTCGGTTTGCGCTGTAACAAACTGAGCAGTTATTACGTCGGTTTCGGCAGCGCCAAAGTTTTCAGTTTGAGTGTTGTTAAATGTTGAAGTTTCTGTATTTGTATCAGCCTGAGTTACGGCTTCAACAATACCCTCAAAGAAGTTATCTTGCTCACTTTGAATATCATTTAGGTTGACTGTAACTTCGGTAATTGTTACTGCAAACTGCGCTGTTATCAGCGGTGTATCTTGTAGGGCGGAGTTTTCTGTAATTGTAAGTGCGTAAGAGTTCCCTGCTAGTGCAGCAAATGGAGACCGGGCAAAAGCAGATATCCCAAACACACTTACTTACCTTATTGAACGGTTGGTTCTACGGTTTTTACAGTTTCTACGGATGGCGTTGTTTCCAAAGATTTTTTAAGCATGTCCATAAATGCCTGCTTGCCAACTGACAACTGGTCTAAATTAAACCGTGCTGAATCCATTTTGCGGTCTAAATCCATGCAGTGGTTGCATAACATCTGTTGCTCTTGACTTAAATCTTCATACACATACTCAATACCGTCGATAGTAATGGGGGTCTTTTTGTCTTGTCCCATGACATTCTCCTATAAAATTGCCGTCAAAAAGGGCTGACGGCTTGCCCTAAACTTTAAGCCTTGGTTGTTGCTGGCGCTGCTGTTGTTGCCCAAGGAAGTGGTGTATTTTGTGGGCT
>Ga0208251_1000018_pt1 | contig 59004 bp, 91 predicted proteins | sample CryBogCBE15Jun09_FD_184560 | JGI IMG/M metagenome (GOLD analysis project Ga0208251, IMG submission 184560) | Freshwater microbial communities from Crystal Bog, Wisconsin, USA - CBE15Jun09 (SPAdes) (version 2) | ecosystem: Environmental > Aquatic > Freshwater > Lake | place: Crystal Bog...
TCCAACCCATTCACGCTCAGGCTTTTCCATTTGAACAATCAATGAGGATTCTTTAATCATCTGCCCCTTGAGCAATCGGTCAACATCATCCTTGTTGAGATACAAGTTGTCGTACCCTGCGTTGAAAGTTCGTGTTAGTCTCATGTGTTCTTCTCCTTTAGCTTGGCTTCAATGGCTCTGGCAAAAGACTTGGCATCGACCCCATCCCAAGGAATTTCATCGTCATCTTTCAGTCCTACCCATGTGCTTTGTGGTGCAACATAATTTGGCCCCGCCATGTGTTCATGGAACTGTTCCCACGCCACAGGCTCATCTTTTGTTTCTAGTTGTTCTTTATAGGTAGATTTAGAGGCCATGTTTTGCACATCTTTTGTCATTCCTTCGTACTCAAGGATTGCTCTAGCAAACAATACAGGAAAGTCAGCCGTGCCAGTCGCTTCAACCAATCCCTCTGCTTTGCCACTCATGTGCAAATAAACGTTGTGTATTTCTTCGTCAGTCATGTGTTCTTGTCCTTAATCTTAATTTCAATGCGTCTTGCATACACATCAATGGTCTGTGTTGGCAAACCTTGCAAGCACTCATCTACTTCTTTATCTGTAAGCCATACCCATGTGCGTTGTTGTTGGTCTTTGTACAGCGGGATAGCGCCATCATCATTTTTGTCTGTTTCAAACCAAAGTCGCAAGCCCGTGTCATAGCCAAACCAACCTACTGCGTTCCAATATTCAAAAGGCTCATCTTTGGTTTCTAGTGCTTCTTTAATGGCGGTGATGGCATTTTTTTCAATTTCATATTGCTCATTATTAGGTTCTGTCCAAGAATTTTCTAACGCCTCTAATGCAAGGCGTAATGCTTCGTCTTTAGTCATGTGTTCTTTTCCTTGTTAGGCCATTGCGCCCAAACTATTGGTCTACCAATTAAGTGTTCTTTCTCATAAACAATTTCAACAAACTCAAGAGGAGACACTTGCACGGGTCTATCTTTTGTTTCTAGTGCTTCTTTGATGGATTCAATAGCACTCATGCGTTTGTCGTAATCAAAATCAGTCAGCGCATCTAGTGCTTGTTGTAATGCTTCGTCTTTAGTCATGTATTTTTTTTCTTTTGGTGTTCCTATGCCTACATCACCAGTTACTGGGTCTACTCTTAACCTAGTGTCTAGTTCACCTTTTTCGTTATACCTTGGTAATGGATTCATGTTTTTTCCCTTTTAACTTTCTAAGTTGATATTCTTTATACGCTTCATACACCAATTCATTTTTCTCATTTTTTCGCTCAAAGTACCAAAGTGATGCAATTTTTCTCACAACATCTGTCGGTACATCACGCCAGACATACCATCGCCCTCTAACAGTACGCCAAACTGCTTTAATAACATATAACCAAAACCTCATGTGTTGCGCTCCTTTAACTTGGTTTCTATGTACCGCCATGTTTCAATCATGTCTACATATTCACCATTTGCTGCATGAGCACCACCATAAGCACTTCGAGATTTGTCAGACCAATAATCTAAAGCATTATTCATGTCCTCATCAGTCAGTCCTACCCATTCTTTTTTAGACCATCTTTCAGCAAGAGTTTGAACAATTGCTTTAGTAATTACAATAAAAAATGCAGTTGCAATACCCAAAAATAAATATTTAATATCATTCATCATCATCCTCCACTGCTTCGTTAATTACCTGTTGCTTAACAAGTTCCAAGCAACCAATGACGGTTGCCATGTATAGTGATTCTTCATAGCGATAAATTACTTCAAGCAATTCATCAACCAAACCACCAGCAACTTTCCCTTGATTAAGATTCATAAGACAATCCTACGGCAAGACCAAGCCATGCAAGTTCAATCCAAAAGTCACCCTCAATACTAAACGCTAGTGCGGGCCACACAAAAACGGCACTTTGGCTAATGCGAGTATAAATTTCCATATGCCTCCTTACGCATTTCCATTTCGTGAATTAGTTCGTTGCACAAGCAACGTGCTTCATCGTTGCCACCTTTAACCTTGATAATCACAGTGTCATCCTCAACTCGTATGCCACCAATCAATTTTGACCAGTGGTTACAATAATATTCCTCAAGCATTTGATTTTCTTGTTCAGGTGTGAGTGTCATGTGTTGCGCTCCTTCAGCTTAGCTTCTATATGAGCGATCAAGTTTTCAACAGAGAAGCGATCATTTTCTATTTCTTCCCTAAACCAACACTCTATATTGTCTGCATCTTCTTTAGTTAACCCTACCCATTCTTTAGTTTGTGGTGTGGTGTAGAGAGGTCTGCAAGATTCATCTGTCTTTGCACAAATCATGTATCCTTTACTGTCTATCCATCCCACAGGCTCATCTTTTGTTTCTAGTGCTTCTTTAATGGCGGTAATGGATTTCATTATTTTTTGTATTTCAGGATTCTGGTCAACAAAATTTAAAAAAACATCATTTCTATCACGAACAGCATACCAATGTATGATTTCTTTCATTGAATCCAATGCAAGTTGTAATGCTTCATCTTTAATCATTGTTGTGCCCTTCAACAATGATTTTTAACTTTTCCATAAGTTCTTTATCAATCCGACTGACATAAAAATCTCCTTCACGCACCCATCTTAAAATCAAATCAGGACTGAAATGCACTTCCTCATACGCTTTCCATGCTATTTTGTCATTGAGAAGATCAAATAGAATGCGCCCTGCATTTTCTTCATCATTCATCATTGCATCGGCGTATTGGTATGCAAGTAGTTTTGCATTATCCGCATCGTATCCTCGTCCAATCAATGTGCGAGTGATATTAACTACTGTGTATAAATACAATTTTTGATCTGCCAAAATTTCTTCTTTGGTTTTCATTCTTCTACCCTTTCATATGTCATTTCAAAGATGTCAGGCTTGCATGGATAATGTTCGCCCTTCACGCCAGTAATAATCCAATCGCCTTCGGTAACCTCATGGCTTCCTTCAAGGGTGTCAATCCTATATCCTGTTGGGCTTGTACTATCCTTGTGGACACCTTGAGGCCATCCATCAAGACTGTTGATCCAAAACTGTGTGGCTTCTATCACCACAGGTTTCTTTCTAAACTTCATTCTTGTCCCCTTGCTCGGATTGCGACAGAAACTGATTCCCAAGTTGGATCAATTTCATCTGCCAAATTTGCACACGCCTCACGTTCTTTTTCTGCAATAAGTTTGGCAAAGGCTTCAAGTGATTCAGAATAAATACCATCAAGATGTGGACGCATTCCTAATAAATTGCATTCTTGTGCTATCTTTAAAATTTCTTCTTTAGTCATTTTTTCCCCTTTTACGAATAGCAAAAGCACAACCGCCTGCCCAATTCTCATCTTCTAGCGCATATTTATCACAAATCTTTGCGCACGCTTCACGCTCTAGTTCTGCTATCCATCTACAAAGTTTTACAAAATGTTCTTGTATTAAAAAATAATCAATTTCTTCTTTAGTCATTATTATTTCCTTGCTCTGATTGCACCAGCACATTCGCTTGCTCCCTCACCCATGAATTCATATCTACCTTGTATGTCTATCCATGATAAGTAAAAACCATCACAAATTTCAGCACACGCCTCACGTTCTTTTTCTGCTATTGCCTTCGCAAAAATAACCAAACCCGCTCCATCACCGTCCAAATAATCATCGGTATGGTTAAATCGTTTACCATCCCATTCATGTTTGGTAACTGCTATAACCCCGCATTGATCTGCAAGTTGTAGTATTTCCATGTTTGTCATTCTTGTCCCCTTAACTTCAAACCTTTTTCATCTAACCGCTCGATAATTTCTTTTATGCTTTTGCGACCCAAATTTGGAGTTCTAAGCAAACGTAGCTCAGTGCAATTAGTTAATTGTGTGATGGTAAAAATATCGTCCGCTTTTAGACAACGCTCAGAACGCACGGTCAAATTAAGATGTTCAATCCCATCATCAATCACAGCTTTACGCAAAGCCCATCTGTTAATAATTTCTTGTCTGCGTTCTATCATGTATTCTGCAATGCCATATGCATCACGGGGGGACTGAGGGAAAATCTTAAGCACTTCAAATGCAAGTCGGTCAAGTAATTCTTCTTTAGTCATCTTTATGCTCCTGAATGAATGCCCACGCAAGCACGCAGGCCACAATGAATACAGCTACTGCACCGCCAAGAGCTAAAGCCCATATCAATGAATTAGTCATAGCATTCCAAAGTGTTTTTGGTAGAAATTTTTTATTTCACCAAGAGAGGCGCCAGGCTTTTGGTTGGCTATTTCAGTGAGCCAAACTCGCTCCCACAGCTCCACCATGACCATCTGGGCTCCGGCATCTACCAGTTCGAGAGTTGTGTACAGATTCTTGGCCGGATCGATCCAGCAGCGTTTTGAGGTCGGTCTTCCGTAGATTGGGAGGTATGTGATTCCCCTCAGAAAAAAAGCCGGCTGGGCAATCGTATTCAATCCTTCACGCATCGTTGTTCTCCAACCAAAAAATCTTTTTCTCCAGCTCTTCGTTCCTCTTCACCATATAGGCATACTCGGTTGCGATTTTCTCCATCAACTTGTTGATCTCATCAATGTGGTTGTGAAGCTCTACCAATAGATTTATAAAAGGATGCATACATTCCTCACAATAATTGCAACAAACATAGCCAAGCAAACGTTAATGACGGTCTTGGAATAACGGAACTGGCGAGGGTACTTGTAGATGCAGGCACCGTACTCCATCGTGCGTGGAAACGCTTCGTTGAGCGTTCTTGGGTATTGTCTAGTGGTTGGGTTGTCCATAAAGCTCCTTTGTGAGGTGGTGATTTTGGACGGAAGGCAAGTATGCGTCTCTAGGTGTTTTCCCTAATAGACAAAACGGCTTTAGACATAGCTATGCCGGGTGACTGGGGGGCCCCTCGAGAGCGCTGTAGGTCACTGTGTCCACCAAAAGGGCGCTTCTGTCCGCTTTTTGGCTAACGACCGGCCATTACTGGACGATCCACCGAAGTGATTCATTCATCGAGATAAGTGCAAAGCTGGGTCACATATCACTTATGTCTGCTCTAGTACCTGAACAAGTCTAGAACGCATCAGTTGGTCTTGCTGATACGCGTGTTTTCTTCCGCGCCTCCCATACAGGAGCTTGCTAACGTGCGGAGTACGGGTAGAGCAAAAAGCAAAAAACCCTTACAGAAAGATACGAGCTTTAGGCTTGGTTGCCGCATAAGAGCCTGCTACAACAGGACATCTTAGCTTTGACAAAGCCCGCTCCTTCTGTAAGGGTTCGGGGCGTTTTGTAGAACTACAACGGGTTACCAAGCCGTTGATGCGCGTAGTATATCAAAAATAATTATTTATGCAATAGTTTGTTGGCACTACCCTGCACACTTAAAGAGGGAATATGTCCCACGGCTATGCATCGCCTTTACAGGATTACCAACACGGCTGGGGATTGCACATCTACGCCCCGTCTTGCGACTTCGTGCGTTTATCCAATTACTTGGAAGGGTAAGATGCGGGATGGCCCACTCCAATCCCCATGCGTGTTAGTTGTTGGCGAGGTTTGGATTTCGTGGGATGTCCATTCTCCCGTGCGCCGTTGCGATCCCAACGGTAAGCGTCCTTCGTCTATCGCACTACACCAACAAGAGTAGAGACTGATTGGAGCCATGACCTCCGTGGAGCATCGGGATGAAAGTGTTAACGCTAGATTACTGGCCAGACTCCAAGCGTTCAGCGCACCGTTGACCGACTTCTTCCCACTCAATCTCTACACTTCTTGATGAAAAAAAACCCGCCACTCAGGACGGGTAAAACCCCAAAAGGAGTAGCAACTACCGGAAAACTGCATCATAACTCAACAATTCTGACTTGCCAACGATTATTTACTTTTCGCCAACCATGCACCTCAATCTTTATCCCTGCCGAGACAACAACTGGGTAATTATCGTGCGTCTTGATCTTATTAACCCTACTGCTAACGTTGCCATACGAAGTAGTTTGCACCCCCATGACCACGCCTTCTGACAGGCAAAGTATGTCAATGAAACCAGCAAAATCATTCTTTCGCTTGGTAAAAAAGTTATATCTTTCAACGACTTCTGCATAAAACCCTCTCTCCCTCATGTGCTTGAGACTTAATTGTGTTGTTGACGTTGCCATAAAATCCCTTGCAAGACATGAATTAATTTAATACACTGTATGGCCCAACCAACCATTCTACAGGAGAAACCGTGAACGCATTCCCAAACCCAAACAACACAGAGCAGGCCGGTATGAGCCTGCTGGATTACTTTGCAGCCCAAGCCCTTCAAGGACTAATAGCCAATGGCGAGGCAGTTAACGAATACTCAGCTGCTCGCGTGGCTTATAAATTTGCAAACGCAATGATGGAAGTCAGACATGAAGATAACGAATAAATTCAACCTTCCCGAGACTTTCGTCAACATCATGAAGCGTCCGACCTACAGCAAAGGTCAGGCGAATCTATCTGCTACCGAGCTGATCACAGCCCCCAGGCTTGTACAGCTGCGCAAAGCCCACCTAGATGAGCTCGAAAGTGACGTTACCGAAAACGTTTGGTCGATCTTTGGCACAGCCATCCACGGTATTCTAGAGCATGGCAAAGCAGATAACCATGTCGTAGAGGAGCGGATCACCACCACCATCGAGGGATGGAAGATATCCGGCGCTATCGACCTACAGATCATCAACGAAGACGGGTCTGTAACGATCAACGACTACAAGACCACTGGTGCTTGGGCGGTCATGAATGAAAAGATCGACTGGGAACTACAGCTAAACATCTATGCTTGGCTTGTCGAAAAGGTCAAGCAGCTGCCCGTCAAAAAGGTAGAGATTGTGGCCATTATTCGCGATTGGAGCCGCCGAGATGCTGAGTCTAGGCAAGGATACCCCGATGCCCCGATTAAGGTCATACCGATCCATCTATGGCCTTTTGAGGTCAGAGAAGCATTCATCATCGAGAAGATCAAGGAACACTCCAACGCTGAGATGGAAGTCGAGATGGGCGGTGACTTACCCCCTTGTACTCCAGAGCAGATGTGGGAGAAGCCAACCAGTTATGCTGTTATGAAAGACGGTAATAAGCGCGCCACAAGCGTGCATGACAACGTTCAGGATGCACTAAACGCTCTTGCAACGATCAAAGGAAAAGCTGATGTCGTGACCCGACCCGGCGAAAGAACGCGTTGCGAAACATTCTGTCAAGTGAATAAGTTTTGCAGTCAATATCAAAAATATCTACAGGAAAAAGAATGACAGTCCACAAAAAACTAATGCAGGCGAGGTGCCAACTTCTGCTTGCTAAACTAGAAAAGACCGGAAAAAACAGTTTTGCAGGCTACAAATACTTCGAACTCGGAGACTTTCTGCCTGCCGTACAGCTTATTTTCGAGAAAGTAGGGCTCTGTGGAGTCGTATCCTACGGGACAGACTTCGCCACCCTAACCATTACAGACGTGGATGACGGCACGATGGTGATCATCCAGTCCCCGATGGCCTCAGCATCCCTCAAGGGAGCGCACGAAATACAGAACCTGGGAGCTGTTGAGACTTATCAGCGTAGGTATCTGTGGATGACGGCGATGGAGCTCGTTGAGAATGACCCTATCGATTCAGCCCCTCCAGTTGAACCGCAACATGTTGCGCCCAAGAAAAAGGATTACAAGGTTGAGAATCCCAAGCCCACCCTACACAAAGACTCCAACGAATTCTCCGGACTGAAAGAGATTGGCGTTGGTGAAAACATGATGGTTGAGTGGAAGATCAAGGTTACCGACCCGATTGGAACAGCAGAGTGGAAAGAATCCACCATAGAAGCCACCAAAATGGCCGTAGAGCTCACGAAATCAGCCGAGGACGTGCAGAGTATCTACCGCGTTAATAAAGCCGTCTATGAGGATTTAAAAAAGAGTTATCCAACGGAATTTGCCGAATTGTTGGATTTGTTCAAGGCTAAAAAGGAGTCATTCAAGTGAGTGCAGATTACCCAAACAGCGGAACGTTGTTCACCGCTAAAAAAATGTTCAACGAAAAGTCACCCCATTTCAATGGGTATATCGAGATCGAAAAGGACTTGCTCCTGAGTTTGATCGAGAAGTCCGATGGCGGCGAAGTCAAGATCAAACTTGACGGCTGGAAGAGGAAGGACAAAGAAGGCAATCACATGGTTTCAATAAAGGTAAATACTTATGAGAAAAAGCAGCAAACCCCAGTCGCAGACCCCTGGGACAATTAATGTTTCCCAGCGTACCGCAAAGATTCTTAAAGAAACAATGCAGTCACAGGAAAAACAAATTGAATCATTACAAGATTACATCAGAGAGTTGAGGGGTGAAATCCTCGACAAGATGGCAGTTATTGAATACTTGGAGAAAAGAATTGACAGAACCAATCCAGTTCGAAGCAATTAAAACGTCCTTGAAGCAGTCCAAAGATGGGTACATACTCACTTTGGCTGTTCACCCGGACGACCTGCCAGACGACTTGATGAGAGACTTTATTGGCTCTCGGTATGTTGTTGTGATGGTCAGGATTGGCGATGATGAGATGCCACTATCTCGGGAAGACGAATTCCCTGGCGACATGGCGGTGAAGATCGCAGGAATGTTGTGCAGAGACAAGGAGTTTTGGGATTGGCTCAACAAAAAAGAATGGTTGATGGAGAGAAACGAAGCCGCTTGTGCAGAGTGGCTTTGTTCCTACCTTGACATTGAGTCCCGCAAGGAGCTCAAGACAAATGTTGAGGCAAGATCTTTATTCAACCAATTGCGCTCAAGTTTTGAGCACTGGAGAAAAGAGTGAAACTAATCCCGTACAGCGTGTACCTGCCGCCAGAGTACTACGATCAAATCAAAGAACTGGCCAAGGAGCGCAAGGCTTCCAGCATGGTTCGAGATGCGATCTGCATGATTATGGATGGCAATGACCAGTTTAAAGCAGGTTACAACAAAGGCTTGATGGATGCTACAAGGGTCGTCAAAAACAACAAGGAACTCAAGATGGCGGGCGGGGACTTCCTTAAAGAAGTACTCGAGCGAAACATCAAGAGGTTGCACAAGTGAAGACGGCTCAAAGAATAGCCATTGCCATATCTCATGCGCTTAACGATGAGATAGAAGAAAACCCAACAGAAGTCTTATTGGCTTTTGCTGGGTTATTTTGTAGCCTGTGTATTCATTGCAATGTGCCGGAAGACGACGCCATGAATCTCATCAGAAATATTTACAAGGACGTTTTAGCAGACGCCCAATCGGAGATGCATTAATGGAAGACCGCGAAAACTTTCGAGCACTAGCGTCTATGTTTGCTTTGAGCAGACTGGCATACTACACGCCCATCGAGAATGAAGAGTTTGCTGTGCAAGAGGCCGCTCGTGTTGCGAAAACATGTGTTCGCTTGGCTGATGCTTTGCTCGATGAGCTAGACCCCCAAGAAGGGATTGTGGCACTCAAGAAAAGGAAAAAGAATGTACAGGAATAGACCGCTACTAAACGCCTGTCGCGAGCTGCCTTGTCAGCATTGTGGCATCAGTGATGGGACTGTTGTGGCGGCTCATTCTAATCAACTGCGAGACGGCAAAGGACGCGGCCTGAAAGCTCACGATTATCGGGTTGCGTCACTCTGCTACAGGTGCCATATGGAATTAGACCAAGGCAAAGACTTATCTAAACAGGAAAGGATTGACTTGTTCGAAGCCGCCCATCGCAAAACGATAGGCCAACTCTTTGAGAGAGGACTTATCTCTGTTTCTGCACCTGCGCAATCTCATCGTTAAACTGTTTCATTGTTTGAGTTTTGGCTGCTTCAAGCGCGCGTATATCTTTTATAGGTACCTTCGCTTGGAGCATTTCTTTTTTATCTTGGTTCATTTTGTTGACGTCGTTATAGTAACTATTAACTTCGTCAGCAAGAATTGCCGCAGGATATTGTTTATAAAACTTAGTTGGGTCTTGTCCGGCGGCCTCAATGTTCTTGACTTCATTTGCATACTTGTTCATCAATGTAACATTGTTATAGAACTTGTCTTGAATGGCTGCCGCGCTTTTTGCATCACCATAGAAACGGCCAACAAGCGGAATCCTGTAACTTGGCTGAGATTCACTTGTGAACCATGACTTAACTGTTTCTGCGCCTTTAATTACCTCGCGTGCAGCTCCTCCACCAACTTGACCAGCATAATAATCAAGCTCATCTGCTGTTGGGCTGATGTGGCCTTTTGTGAAGTGCGTACCTGGAGGTGAGCTGACATAGTTTAAGAACTCAGCAATCCATTGGCTAACTTGCGTTGCATTTTCCCTGCTCCTCATAAACCCAGGTGTAGGTTTAAGAGCGGTGTCTTCTTTATAGATTGGCCGTCCAAACGCATCTTTATTCGTGGCTGTAGCCGCGATGGGATCAAGAACAGTTGGAGAAACCATTTGCAATAAAGAACCGCCACCCAATGGGTTAAATGCATCTGCAAATAAAGTGAGCACCTGTGTTGCCGCATCAGTCAATGGTTTTCCACCGCTGATTAAATGATTTTTACCAAGAACATATTCGGTAGCAATCCTTGCAACGCCAGGCACAACGTTATATCCAGGAGGCATTGGTAACGTTAAATACTTTTTATTGCCAATTGGAATAATGAAGTTTTTATCGCGAACATAGTCTGGGGGTTCATCTGCATCAAACCCAGCCGCCGCCATCCACAAGGCTTGGAGAACGCCAATGGTAAGACCGCCCGCAACAATCTTTCTTCCTGCCGGGCCTTTTAGCGTTTTTCCGACAAGAATTGTGCCCTGTACAGCTGGATTAAAGAATGCATACAAAGCTTGTAAAAGAGGACTGGATTGACCTTTGCGGTTGAAGTTAATGGTGATGTTTTTAGCCAAACTGGCTGCACGTTCTTCGCTTAAATTATTATCAAGGGCGACTTTGAATACAGATAGACGAACAGCGTTTTCCATTGCTTCGTTATAGTCTGACAACATATCAAACAAATAGCGTGCTTTTTTCATGGCGCCTCTTTGAGTCTCGTCAGCCCACAATCTTTCAACAATTGTTGTATCTTTGCCGCTGAAGTTTCCTTTTGCAAACGACTCTCTAAATCCAGTTGTGCCACCAGCCCTGCGGAACCGATCATAAAGAGCAACATAGGGTCCTGTGACTGTTTGGTTTTTCCTGGCCGCCCTCTCATTTTGAATGATGGCAAACATTGCAGAAAATACATGGCGAGCAACTTCTTTTTGCTTGCCAGCCAATGGAGTGTTGGTCAAATTAAATGCGGCGCCTTGAGCATCGCGCGCAAAGTTAATAACACCAAACACAGGATTAAATTGTGTATTAACAGAGGCAAACCAACGCGTCATCATTGCCGTTGTGCCCAGCAGGCCACCCAAGGTCTGGGCGTCCAAGTTTGACATCGCCTGCGCCATTCTGATGGCTTTGGGATCCTTTGTATTAAAGAATATGTATCGATCTTTACCGTTGATCCTGACAGGGAATACATTGGGACTGCTTCTGAGGCCTGCATTAATGGTATAACGAACCTGTCCGGTTAAGGGATCAAGGCTGGGGGTCTTTGGCTCTTGGATGAAATTCTGTGCAGTAGAGATGGGCAGACCCATCGAGACAAGCTCTTGATACAAGGCCGCTTTGTTTTTTACTGCATCGGGATTGACTGGTAGCCAAAAGTCTGGATTTGGGTTCTTTAATGCCAGGCCGTATAGCGCACGACCAATTCGAGCTTTCTCAGATCGAATGATGGCACTCTCGCGTTGAATGGCTATGTTGGCAAGAATATCTACCACAGACTTTGATGACCCATAGGCACGCTTCGATGCGCTTCCTTTGACCTGAAAGCCTTTGCCCAAACCGGCCCCATGATGCATGAAATCAAGCTCTTCCTGATCCCTCATGAGTGGAATGTAATGCTTATAAGCTCTATTCCAATTGTCAATTGTTTCTTGAGTTTCTAGGCCGCGGTCAACAAGAATCTTTTGCGTGCCTTTAATAATGTCGTCTACTTTGGCGGCAATCTTTGCAAGCTCGGCCGCTTTTGTTGGATCAAGATTCTTAAAGTAATCTCTGGCCGCCTGAGTGCCAATACCAGAACCCGGCTCGTTATCAACGTCTGCAAACCTGGGATTGATTTGTGCAATTGCATCATTACGCTCTTCGGCATGACGGTTATGCATATACTGCTCAAGATCGTCAATTGTAAGTTTAGCGCCTATTAAATCCTTGATGATTGGACTTAATTCATTTTTAAGAAAGTCTTTGATTTCATTGGCCGTCCTGCCATGATACAACTCCTCCTTCATGTACGCATCAAACGCGTCATCAATCAGGCCAACATTTTTGGTAATCGCGGCTTGGACTTGCCTTGTATCAACGTGCTTGTCTGCAATTTTATAGTCAAGCGTGTTGATTAGATTGCCAAGTTTGGTCTCGGGCGCAAGATCCCAGGTCTTCTGCGGCGCAGGTCCGCCAAACACATTCCTCTTGCTCGGGGGACCGGGCGGGAACATGTTGCCTTGTCGGCCTTGTGGGCTCAAGGGTGCAACTTGTTGCGATTGAGGAGCCGGCGGGAACATTTGGCCTTGGGATTTTAAACTAACACCAATACCGGCGGCAACACTGGCTATAGACTGGCCTATTCTTTCGTTGGGCTTGCGACTGAATATATCGTTAAATACTTTATAGACTTCTGACTTGTGATTAACTCCAATAACCTTTTTGAGTCCTTCGAACAGGCGGCGCATTGCAAGCACAAAACGATCCCATCCAGAACCTAACTTCTTGTGCATCAACTTCTCGGCATTGACAGCCCAATACTCTGATGGGGTTAAGAATTGATACCAGTTATTAAACTCTTCACGATCCTTTTCTTTGTTGCCGGTTTTTGGAACTGTAGGTATTGCAGCAACAGCGGCGTCATATGTTGCATGACTAGGATTTGCAAAGAACACCTCAACCGCCTGGATATAATTTTTTGCTTGAGGATTTTGACTCTTTTTGACGGTTGCCTTGAAATCTCTTTCCCAAGCCTCAATCAAAGCAACCTTGGCCGCGGGGCTCATCATTTGTTCCATTGCGTGGGCCAACTCATGCCGAACGATTTCAGCCTTTATCACGCCTGCGGTTTTTTTATATAACTTAACAATTTGTTCAGCAAGATCAAACTCACCCAATGTGCTATTGAATATATCTTTAGATTGGATGACAGAGAGCTTTAGTCCCTCGAGTAAGAATGGTGCTTTTTCGTATGCAGCATGAATGACGTCATAGACTTCTTTTGCAATACCTTCTTCAGGCAATCCATTTCTTTTTGCTTTTTCGTAATTGTTTAAAAGCTGCCGAGCATATGTGTCAAAGTCCCCCGCAGTACGGGCTTCATCTTTGGTGTCCTCAATATAATCTTTAAGGTTTTTCGCAAGCGCATTTAAGTTTGTGAGCTCTTGCTGCAACGAAAGATTAGAGCCCTGCTTGGCCACTTCTTTCAAGACGTAAGCACGACGTTGGTTTACTTTGGCATATTCCTGTACGGCGTTCTTTCTATCAATCTCCATTGTGGTTTGAGCACCAGGGTAGATTGGCATGTTGAAATTACGAACGGCAGCATTAAGAGGAATTTGATACTCCTCTTCCTTTGCGGCGATCTGTTCTTCACTTGGCTTTTTAGCCTCTTTAATTGGCGTCTTGATTTCTTTTGTAAGTGGCTCAACGCGTTGGCGCATCATGTCATCACGATAGGTTGCCTTCCCGTTGACAAAGTCCATCGCATTTGTTGCACTATCGGGAACGATAAAGAGCTTGGCGCCATCCATCTGAGATAGATGATTCTTAACCAAGTCACCAAACGTTGCCTTATCTACATTGATACAGCCAAACGAAAACCTAGAAACGTCAGGGCGTTCTGTCTTTAGGGCCGCCAGACGTTGTGCGGCGTCAGACTCATGCGTCCATACGGAATGCATGATGGTCATGGAGTAAGGGCCATGACGGCCTTCACCGGCGTGTTCGATTACAAACACTTTGCCGTAATCATATTCACCGGCAGTCTCGGCCTCACCCTTAGAGCGGGATGCATCCCTCAAACCCAGGTTATATAGCCCAGCAGGCGTGATCTTGTTGGCATCTATTTCATTAGATCCGGATGGCAAGAAATCACCCATGCTCTTGGACAACAATACCTTCTTATCCAACAGGAGAGATCCATCGGGATTGAAGATAAAGTTTCTAGCCATCGGCTTGTCGGTCACGATAAAGAATTTATTGTTCTTCATCAACTCTTCTTTTAGAGTTGGATAAACGACGCTATAGATCTGTTGTGCTGCTGGAGACATCTTTGCCTTTGCGTCCGCGGGGACTTCAGCATAGACGGTTTCAATGCGCGTCTCATATTGAGGAACCGCAATGATCTCTGGTTTGGTAATGAAGTTGGGATTGAGCACCATTGCAACAGATAGCAAGCTGTTTGCAATCTTATTGATGATAGGGCGAATCCTGTTCTTGATGGCCTTTGCGCCCTGCGTGATGAAGTTAAATACATCGTTATGCAGGCGCTCTAAAAATTCATTTGAGCCATGCTTGGCGCCGTACTCCTCCTCGAGCACAGCTTTTTCATTGGCAGTCAACTTGTTGGATTCATCGGCAATCAATAACAATTGTTCTTCGTTACCAACCTCTTTAACCAAATCCGTCCCATCAATGATGTTGGACTCGTCTGTAATTTGTGGACCAAACTTGGCCAACAAAACACCAGGATCGTCTTCTTCTGCGAGAGCATCAATGATTGCCTGCTCTCTGGTTTTGCCTTTAGATACGCCATCCAAAATAGCAGAACGCACTTTGCTGGCATCGGCTGTAACCTGCGTATTGGGTGACTCGTTAGCAACAATGTTTAATAAAGGATTGAGCTTGTAGTCAGATGCTGCGCCGAGAAAGTGAATCTTCTTTGGCTTTGACTCACGCAAGAAGTCAGCCAATTGATCTCTTGTGATAGCCTCTGCATTAGATGGAACGCCAACAATAAAGTCATCTGTACCCAGGGTCTTGACAACATGATCGTAAGCCTGCGATAGCGTCAATGCTCCATTTTGAATGGGAATCATTGGCTGAGTAATATTGCCCTTGATTTCTGGAATGATCCAGTCTTTATGTTTATCAATTAAAGCTAACGACCCAGCTTGATCACCAACAATGTCTGGCATGACAATGATTGGACGGGGATAATCCGTTTTTTCATCTTCGTTCAAATTATGAATTGCTTCAGTAATCTGATCGTACTTTGCAAGAATTTTATTAAAGTCAAGGGGCTTGGGTCCATTGCCCTTAAGGTTTTGCCTGAAGTTACTGAAAGCACCAGAGTCAATAAAGACCGGAACATTCATGTTCAAAATAGCGTGCGCAAGAGAGTCTATCGCATTGTTTGATAGTAACCCTACATCCACTCCTATTCCGTGGTTCTGATGGCTTCCTCGAGCCTTTACGCCTGACTCTAAATCGCTAACACCACTCATGCCTGATGCAAAGCGAACCATATCTTGTTTGATATTGGATAGAGCTCTTTGTTCTGGCGCCTCACCAAACAAATCCTCTTGGCCTTTGGCGGCGGCAATGTCGGCAGGACGATTACTTCCTGTCAAAGTAAACTCGCCAACGCCTTCATCGGCCTTGGCTTTAGCTTCCGCTTCTTTTTCGGCTTTTAATCGGTCTTCCTTGGCGCGTTCTGCTGCTCTGACTTCATCGGGTGTTTGACCGGTAAGTTCCAGTTGCGCTTTACTTGGCTCAAAAACTCTATTCTCGTCTTCGGGCTCAATGACCGTATCAGCGAGGTCAGCTTCTCTTTGCTCATTAAATGCTTCTTCGAGGAGGAGGTTGACATCTTTTAACTCCAGTTGTTCTTTGATTTGATCTTCTAACTCTTTGATGTTACCGCGCAAATCTTCTATTTCGCCGGTGATTTTTTCTATTTCTCTCTCGGCATCATACGTCATGTAATTGGGCGGATCTTCGCGCAATTTTTCTTTGATGTATTCAGAAGATTGTTTGTCATCAAAATTTGGATGATCGTGCCGCATTCCGTATGGCAAATATTCATCAAGATCGCCAGATGAAACAATATCAGCTAAATCAGCCCCGCCATTTTTGTTTTTAAGTTGAGTGTATTTTGTATCCGGAGAAATGTCGTTGACTTCTGATGCTTTTAATTTTTGTCTCAAGGCGCCAAATAAGCCTGTTGTTTTAACTCGTCTTCTGGCCATCTCAGCATATTCTAAATCCTTGTTGAGTTTTTCAAGATACAACTCATCTTCGGTTTTATTTGTCAACTCTAGAGGGGGTGGAGTTTTTTTAACTCTAGTTTTTGTTGGAGTAATTAGTTTCTTTGCGGCCTTTATTGATTTATCGTGTTCAATCAAAGCCTTTTTCAATTCAGCATTGGCTTTTTGTATGGCCCTATTTTGCTCACCAGGCGTCTTCTTGTTGTTCCTGGCCATCTCATTAACAGCAATCTGACCTTTGTCTTTTAATATATCTGCGGTGCTATTTAAATCATCAATTGCTTTTTGATGTGCATCCGGATCTTTTGCCGCTGGCATGGACTCAGTTAATTGATTAACCAAATCATTTGACCTATTGATACCATCAACCGCGGGTTGCGCAAGTTTTTCTAATATGGGCGCCGGGGTTAACTTCGACTTGCCAACTTTAATTTTTGGTTCTATAGCGGCAGTTGGCTTTTCTTCTTCCGCCTTGGGTTCTTCTGACGGCAACTTCTCTTCAACTTTTGGAGCGGTTGGTTCTTCTTTTTTGACTTCGGCAGGCCTCTCTGTAGGAGCGGGCTCGTTAAACTTATGTGCTTTAACAGCTTGTTCTCTAACGAAATTCAAAGCGTTTGCCTGCGCCTCATCGCCAAACGTCTTATTGGAGAACATCCTTGCAGAACCAGGAATATACTTGCCTGCATCAGCATCAAACATGTTGGCTGTATAACCTGTAGGTGTTTTTAAAACGTGATATTCCGTGTTTTCACCCATAGGAATATTGGCCACTTGCTCAACATTGGGTGGCAACTTTGGTGCTGTAGCGATTGGCTCTTCAACTTTGGGCGCTTTAACTTTAGGTGCAGGAGCTTCTTTTTCGGCACCCATGCTTTCAGCAACCCTAACTATATCCGGACGATTGTTTTCTACACCAAAATTGTATGCTTGCTGTATTCCCTCTTTTGATCTTGCCATTGGGTTTATCAAAGAACTAATTGCAACATGCAAGGGATTGTCGGCAACGGTCTTGCCTTTGCTTTCATCTTCTTTACGAATTAAATTAGCCTCTTCTAACAATTGATTGCGGTCAGCTCTAAGTTGAAATTGCTCAAGCTGAGTATCAAATGCTTTTTGGTTTTCAACAGGAGCTTCCTCGATGTTTTTACCACTCAGCTCATCCAACATAGCCTGAGTATCTTGACTCTCAGATGGCGCCGCAACTTGTTGCTCCTGTGGTTGCTGTTCTTGCGGCGGCTGCTCTGGAGGTGCAATAGCAACAGGCAACTTTTTATTGCGATCAACAGTCTCTTCTGGCTGAATCAATTCTTGATTGTAAGAATTGGGATCAAGTCTAGCTATGGCTTCTCGTTTTATTTTCTCTGGAGAAAAATTGCCAGACTTTACATCTTCTTTAATGGCGTCAGCAATTTGCTTGTTTCTGCCATAGTCTGTGTTGTCGTAAACTTTACCAGCAATATGAGCCCCACCAGCCATAATCCCCGACATCAACATAACATCAGGCAAAACTTCTTTGGCAGATTTGGCAATATCACCCATATCTGTAAATGAACGTTTGGGTTGATTGCTAAGTCCCGCATCAACTTCAACGTTATGTTGACCAGTCTGAGTAACGGTTTCGGTGCCAAGCTCTGTACCAAATTCAAGAGCAGATGCGCCAAAAGACTTGAGCGTACCCATGAGACCTTTTCCGGCCTCTTTAAATATAACGCTACCTAATTTTGCACCCAAAGCATTACCAAGTGCTTCTGGAACCGCCTCCCAAAGGCCATGTTCTTGAACTAGATCGTTATATTGCTTGGCATAGTCCAGCCATTGCTTATCTGTTAGAGGCTTTCCTGTAGCCTTTACAGAAGCATCATCAAGATTTTCTCTAATGTCTCGTAGAAAACCATTGGTATCCATGCGGTAAGCAGCCAGACCAGACGCAGCTGTACCCGCGGCATATCCACCAACTGGGCCGGTAACCATGCCCACCGCACCAGCAGCCAATCCGGCACCCATAGAAAGTACCGAGAACATTGCATTCTGAGGCAACTCTCTGACTTTTTGACGGGTAATTCCTAAGATATATTCATCTTGTAAACTTGGATCTTTTGCGTTTTTCTTTGAGAGCTCTCTGGCCTCTGCAATAGCATCATGCTGCCAATCCGTTTGCGATGTTAAATCTTCTGGTTTGTTGCCGCCAACTAAAGCCTGTGTTGCAGCTTTAGCGTAAGTGGGCGTAGCTTGTCCTGCTGCAAATATATCTTGCGCAAGATTTCCACCCAAAACCTTTGGACCAACTTGTTTACCTAATTCAGCCTCCCCTGTGGCTGATTCTGCAAATGGAGCCCACCACGGTTTTTCTGCTGGCGAAGCGGATTGGGCGGCGGCAGGCACAGAAGGCTGTGCGACTGGAGCGGCCTGGGGCTGGAGCAAACCAGCCAAACCCAATTGACGATTGACTAACTTATCTGTTTCTTCTGGCGTAGCCTCAGACGGAGCGGTATAACGATAATAACGCTTTATAAGTTCTGTCTGTGTAATGTCATCTGGAACGCCGGAAACAATCGTTCCATCGGGCATCTGTACATCCATAATTGCACCTTATTTAGGAAGTTGACCGAATGGTACTATATTTGGTCGTGCATTAATAGGCGCATTGGGGTTGTTGAGTGGCGAGTTTGGATTTGAAGTTGGCGGACCACCAGGCGAAGGACTTAGTGGTTGAGCTGCAAGACCAGGCAGGCCTGGCGTAGTAGTGTCTTCTGCCGGTTGTTTGGCCTTACTGGTAAACCAACTAAAAAATCCATTATCATCGCTGGTAGTATCTTGCGGTGCAACATATTGAGGAATGTATCCATATTTATCTTTAATGGATGGATGTGCGGCATAGATTGAGTCAATCTCTTGATTGTGCAAATCAATAACTCGATTGACAGCCTTGGGATCAACATAAGGCTTTGCCAACATAGCCGCCAGGGTTTGTTTTGACCTTGAGGTTGCTTGGTTCACCCGAGCGTCAAGTTGTGCCACCAATTTATCTTCTGGTGAAACAACCCTGCTCTTATAATAATCTTCCTCGGCAGATTGTAAGCCGGCCAATGAATTGGCTTTCTGTTGATCAATGCTGGCTTGGAAACGTTTAATATCATTGCCTTCTTTTTCGGCGCGCAACTTACCTTCATCTGCTTTAGATGAGTTAAGTATTTGAATTCCATGATATTCAAGATTTTTCCCAGCCATTAAATTAGCCTGGGCTGCATTTTGAAGCGTAATTTGATCTTTAACATCACCCTTGAGCGCCGCATTCTTTGCTTGTTCCGCCAAAAATTGCGAGTGATCCAACAAGTCTTGAGAATCTTGAATGGATTTTTTACCAGATAGGTAAGCAGCCACACCTTCTTGACCGCCTTTTGCTATATTAGCAAGACCATAAGGAGATGTTCCCCCCATCATTGCAAGACCAGCCTGCAATAACGCCATGTGAGTATTGGTATTTTTTCTTTCGTCAATATCAGCTTGTTTGTTTTTTAATTTTTCAATGTAAGGATCAAACAAAGCGGCGGTTTTTGCCTGTTCTGGCGCGGCCATTTGTTCCGCGGATGACTGCATTTTTTGAGTATATGTTGATATATCTTCGGGTGTTATATTTTTAGGCAAGTCAGCAGCTGTCATTGCTGTATAGCCATAAGCCGGCTGAACAAGACCTTTGTCTGCATAATGTTGTTCGCCAGTAATACCGCCACCAGCCATTCCCTGCATGTTCTGAGCCGGTAATGCACCAATCCCCTGCTCCTCTGGCAATTGGGCTTGCTGGGGCATTTGAGGCGCCTGCTGGGGCATCATCTGGGCTAAGTCTTGCTGGACTACAGGAGGAGGCGTCTGCCCTGATTGGCGAGCCATAGCTTCTGATCGCATGTTTTTGCGGTCTTGGCTTTCTTGGAACGCAAGAGGAAAGACGTACGGATCGTTGGCATGCATCTTGGCATACTGCGCCAACTGTACATCGGACATTCTTCGAAGATTAGAACTAATACTTTGCGGTGCAATAGACATTATGCCTCCATCTTGGCTAGAGCCAAATCAACCAAACCTCTTGATTTAATATCTTTGGTAGACCCGCCTTCTTTAGCGTGCATCAATGCAGCCGCAGTCAAGCCTGCTCCAGCTACCTGTGACAGCATGCTAGGAGGAGCCTGGTAAACAGACGCAGACTGCTGTGTCATCGGTAATCCACGGATCAAGTTAGACATAAAGTTCATCTGTTGATACGGGAAATTCTGCGCATTCAAAGCGTTTTGCTGATCTACATTCATTTGATTTTGGACTTGCTGTTGTTGCTGTCCGCCCAACTGATTCTGTAGACCAATAATACCAATGTTCTGGTTGTATTGGTTATTGCCCAATGTGCCTAACGTGTTAGCGCTTTGCAATGCGGTATTCAATCCTTGAAGACCGAAATTAGCCCCAAATTGTCCTTGTTGTGCGTTAAGATTGGCCGCTGACTGATTGGCTCCTTGATTGGCCAATTGAGCCTGCATGTTCTGGCCGGCCCCAAGATTTTGTACGCCCAACAAAGCCTGTAGGTTTGTGTTACCTACGTTGTAGCCCATGTTTTGGTTGGCCAACTGCGCTTGTAGATTGGCGGCTTGCTCAGTATTAAACTGGCCTTGCGCGGTGTTATAGGCATTGTTATATCCTTGGCCCACCAGATTACTCATGGCCAACTGATTGGCTTGATTTTGTTGAGCGTTTTGTACGCCAAAACGTGAGTTACCAAACGCTCCAGCTTGCGTTGCTTGCGCCGCATTGACTTGGTTCTGAGCGCCCTGCTGTTGACCCAATAACGCCATCTGTGGTGCTAATGACGCCTGCAAGTAAGGGTTCATGTACTGTTGCGCAGTACCAGCCGAAGTAAAACTTTGCGTGCCTACATTGCCAGGATTCGCCATCTGAAAGTTTTGCAACTGTGGTGCGTTGGCTTGACCCGCTTGGTATGGGCTGTATGTATAGCTGGCATTTAGCCCGCCCATCCCCGCTTGACCTGCCATTGCCGTTGCATCTTGCAATTGACCTGAAGACTTCAATGCCCCGGCTGCGTCATAGGACTGATTTTGCAAACCCGTAAATCCTGCAACTTGAGGCCCTTGGTATTGTTGATAAGGGTTGGTCTGAGGGTTTGTAAAAAACGCACCTTCGCCCAGCAAAGCCTGTCCATAAGGGGCAATCTCAGGCGCAAAGCCTGTTTGCATCTGGGTAATTTGTGTAGGTGTTGTCGTAGCTGTCGTGGTCATAATTTTTCCTTATGCAGGTAAATATTTGTTAGCATTGGTGTTGGTAGCCACGCGGTCTTTGCCAGTTGTTTTTGCTCTGGCTTGTTGGATTCTGTCCATCATCTTATAAAGCTGCCTTGCGCCAGCTTCTGTAGAACCATTACCAAGTTCGGAAACGATCCGAGCAGGAACCACAAACTCACCGTCAGCAAGACGAGCAGGCTCAGGATTAGTATTGCCAATAGTAGCAGGGATCGAATCTGATACCCCATCGCCCGGGCCACGCAGTAGACGTCCTCCATCTGAATATCCTCCTAAGTGGCCTACAGACATACCGCCCGCAGCAAGACCCAGTAAACCTCCACCTGCGGCTGCTACACCCATGTCAGTGTATGACGGATTGCCATTGCTATCTTGGCCACCATCAGGAACCATAAGATGACCGTTACCTGCAATGTAAGAACCAGCAGGATAAGATTTACCACCAACTGTTACTGGCGCTGAACTGGGCGTATTGGTTGCAGTTGTTGTATTGGCACTTTGATCTGTTGTGCTTTTTCCGTAAGCAGAAACACCGTTTTGATTTAAATAGTCTAACGTCTTTTGACTTAATCCAGGAACGGGCTCTCCTTTGTATCCTGGTAGATAAGCCCCAATGTAATCTGCCGTTGCATTGAAGTTAGGATCGTAGTTTGGATTAGCAACATACGATCTAGACGTAGGATCAAATATGGTTGGCTGAGAAATTGTGTATACAGGATTCTCTTTCATCCCCATCACAGATGTATAGTAAGGTTTAAAAATCTGGCCATCAGTCGTATAAGGAACCTTTGATGCAGGTATTTTTCCAGACAACATATCCAAAATATGTTGTGTTGCCGCATCTGTAGTTGTTGTAGGAGCCGGAGGATTGGTAGCGCCCAGACTTCCACCCGCTTTGGTGTATGCGTCTTTCATTTGCTGTAGCGACGTCCAGTTCCCCAAGAAACCTTGAGCATTCAATGGTTGGCCTACCTCATTGGCTCTTTGAGAAACATACCCGTTTGCATCAATGAATGCGTGCGAGCCAGACACTCCAGGGGCTGACGTTGGGTTGGTCGTTGAGTTACTGATATAGCCCGGCGTGTAGTTATTTGCAGGCTGTGTCAGCGTATTTGCCATTACTGCTGCAGGAGACGCTGTAATTGATGGCGTAGTTAAAGGTGTTGTAGGTGTAGTTGTTGGCGTTGAAACTGGTACGGTGCCCGGCAATGTTGGTGCGGGAGTAGGTGTTGGTGTAGGAGTTGGGGTAGGAGTTGGTTTAGCGGTTACTACGGGCGCTGTTGGAGTGGTCGCATTATTAATTGCTGCGTGTAGCGCATAAACACCACTTGGATCAACAGCGTTATAAAGGTTTTGAATTGTGCTTGGATTAACACCAATAGCTGTACCGACATCAGTAGGTTTAACACCCCACTTGTCCATGAGTGTGGCAATAGCTGCTTGAGCTTGCGTAGTGTTTCCACCATACAAATCTGTAGCCGCAGTAATTGCATTTTGAATGGCTTTGTTTTTATCAGCAGCGCTACCATTTTGGAAATTGGTTATGTCTGTTGATGTTGGGTTCGCAAGTGATTGCAACAACCCGTATTCTTGTGCATTTTTAATTGCCTGTATTCCAGCTTGTTGAGGAGTTGCTGTGGCACTACCTGTAATAGCTTTATCAATAGCAGCTAAACCAGCCGGTACTGGAGCATTTGGGTTGATCCCATAAACACTTGGATTTGTCAATGTAGTTTGACCATATGCATTTTCAATTCGGTTGTAGGTTGCGTCCCCTGGTTTTGCGCCTTCTGCTGAAATAACTTGCGGTGCAATAATGCCTTGATTGTACAATTGCTGGGCAATTTGATTGTCTGTTAAACCTTTGGATTGAAGCGCTGAAACGGCTGATGCTATATCTGCTGTACTTGAATTAGCATTGACTGACGCTGGGTTAAAAGGTGCGGGAGCAGGCGTGGGAGCGGAAGATGCTGGTGTTGAAGCAGCATTGATCAAAGGCATTATAGAAGTTATACCATCACCGCCCGACTGTGTTGTAGCAGGAGCCGGAGTAGGAGTAGAAGCATACTGTGGTGTGCCATCATCATAGTAGCCAATAATAGCAGGGATCTTTAAACCTCCGTCACCACCCACGATATTGTTAGGCCCGGGGGTATTACTAACATCAATAAAATTACCGGAAGAATCAATATAGTTACCTGAATCATCAGCAACATAGTTACGATCTGGTGCTGGTGTTGGTGCTGGTGCGGGTTGTGAAGCTGGGGCTGCCTGTTCATTTTGAATGGCCTGAGCCAATGGATTATTGGCAGGAGGTGCAGAAGCAGCAATGGCAGCATTGACAGCCGCAGGATCAGCGTTGAATTGTTGTTCGGCAAGAGCAACATTTGCGCCGGGATTTTGAGCAAAATAATCTGTTATTTGTTGTGGGGTATAAGATGTGTATTGTGGTGTAGCAGGAGCCGCAGGCGCAGCAGGAGCGGCGGGAGCGGCAGGTGCAGATGCGTATTGAGGAGTACCATCATCGTAATATCCAATAACCGTTCCACCATCATCGTAATGGTGAACACCACCGCCTTTGGCCAAGGCAACCAGACCGCCAGTAGCGGCTTTAGTCTGATACACATTGCTCGGGCCTGAAAATACACTACCGCCAAAGTATCGTAGTTGTTGATTGTTGGGTGCGTTGTAGTTTAATTGCTGTGGTTTAGCGGCGGCTTTAAGTAAACCAATTCCACCAACGCCAATTGCTGCTTTTTCCCAATTTGGCAAAGCTTTAAAGTCTTGCCACAAGGTTGTTGGAGCGACTTTATCAACTGCACTTTTAGCAATTTTTTCTGAAAGTCCACTTGGTGTAGGTGTTGGCGCAGCAGATGATGGTGCAGCAGGAGATGATGGTGCAGTTTGCGAACCATTAATTGCCTGAGCATCTACATCAGAAGAAATATTTGAATAAGACGGAGTAGTTGGTCCAAGCGGGGTAGCGGTAAGATTGGTTTGCGCTGCAACAGGGGCATTTGAATAATTACTAAAATCAGTTGGTTGTTGCGCCAATTCATCGGCACCACCCATATTGTTCGTATTGTATGATGCGTAATTACTAATGCTTGGAGCTCCAGGGGTAGCCTGAGATGGTAGCATCTCGGTGCCGCCCAAAGGATCAGCCGTAGCTAAATTACCTGCTCCCGATAAACTACCGAGCCCATAGGCCATTGCACCCTGCGTAAGGGCGCTACCAATATTCCCGCCATTTAATAGATTAACCAAACCAGAAGCAACGCCAAAATTCCCAGCAGCGCTTGTAATGCCTAGATTTCCAGCGAATGATGTTCCGCCGGAAGAAAGAAACCCCTCTGGGTCTCCTGTAAAATACGCCAGTGCAGCGGCCTCGGCCATCTGTCCGATAGAACTTTTGCCTACATCATGGATGGCATTCGATATGCCGTTCAGCGCATTGCTAAAAATATCAGACATAAAACCGCTCCAATAATAGTTTGTAGTTTACCATTTAACCTATCTTCCAGCTAGTACCTGTCGAGTAAACAGGCACGGTATTTGTACCGCCACCAACCACCGTTGACCCAAAAGTTGTAACCGTTGCATCAGACACAAAAGTCCTAGTCCCCGCGTTGGTCATGGACGCTGTGGGTAGTTTGGCCACTGTAGTTATGGATGTGTTGGTAATATAGGCATCAATGACTGTGCCTAAAACCCCATTCAACTGATTAAAAAACAAACGTAGAACGTTGGCCAGCCTGTCTACATACGTTTTATCGTATAAATCTGGGGCTATGGGCAGGTTCGGTACTGCGGGATTGATGGGTTTTGTAGCCATTATCTGCGTCCGTCTGGTCTAATACTAAAGCGTGGTGCGCCCAACTGCCATGTCGTGCCAATCTTGTTGGACTCCATCTTAAAGATCATTTGGCGCCCTCTGATCCTGGTATAGACTTGGCCCGTAAATTCTTGGGTAATGTTATAGGCCGCTTGGTACGCAACATTGTTGCTGTACGTCTGGGTAGCACCCGAGCCCGAATCGGTCAAGGCATACAAAGTCATTGTGGTGACTGGGCTACTGTTGTTGGTAGACCCCTCAAACGTTAAGTCAGGAAGTATGCGATCAACAAATACAAAGTGATCCCCATCACCAATATCGAACTCAGAAGAAGATATGTAAGCGTCAATAGCAATAGGAGTTCCCGTTTCGTTATCGTCCACGCCACTTTCTTGATTAAGCAAATAGCCATTGTATGTTGCTCCAATCGGATTATTTTGAAGTGTGGTATCTAGCCATGCTGTTCTACCCATTGTGCCGTAATACCATGTTTTCTCAGCGTAGTTATAGACAACATAGCTGTTAATCTGTGTACCCGTGCCTGATACATAGAACCACCAAACCTCATTAAAGCCTTCTACTGTAGAGCAGTAAACTTGTTGGTTTTGGTAGTAATTGATATTTTGGAAAACATATCGGCGCAGGTCACAATTTAGCGTCTGGGCTACACCGCCGCTATACATGTAAAACTTATCAACACCCATCCAGTACACAACGCCCGAAGCAAGCGCTGCTGCATTGGGCCCAATGATTGTTGTGTTTTCACCAAGAAGCTGTACGCCCCAAACATAAGGCGGGCCAAGGTATTGAAAAGAATAACAAGCCGCATCGGTCAATACAAATATCTCTTGACGGGTTTGGATGGCCGTGACAATTTGTGAGCCGTGCGACAAGCGCACGCTACCCGCTTGATTGGTAATATCAGGATACCAAACCAAAGGATTTTGCTGGTCAGACCAACGAATCAACATGGGGTCTAGCGTGCTTGAGCCGTAGTCATTTGTGCCAAATACAATGACAAAATTAGATGCATCTGAGACTTGTAAATAGTTTTGATAAAGCGGAACATCCACTAGATCAGAGATGTAAAACGTGCCAGAGCCAGCAGAAGACGTATTAATAGGCGCGCCACCTTGGGTAGCTGAAATATTAAACTGTGTTCCAGAGACATTGACCACATAGTAAGTTGTATTGGTCGCTAAAGGACTGGGCAATGAACCGCCCGTCACCCCAAGCTGTATGCCACTGTTATTGGGCAGAGTAACGCCCGATACGACTAGCGCTGGGGAAGCGTAAGAAATCGTGACAGAACCACCTGTTGTATTAAGCGCTACACCGCGCGTAGATAAAGTTGGTGCAGTCCAATAATAAATACCACCACCACGGGGGCCAAAGATTAAGTTTTGACCAAAGTTGTATGCGTTCCAAATCTGGAGATTGTTCTTGACGGCCTGCCCATTACCCCATGAACCCCCACCCCAAGTACCTGCGCCCCAACCACTAAATGGCGTCTGGAAAGCTGGGCCAGTATTGAGTTGATAAGCTGCCGTAACTGTTCCGCCTCCAGGTGAGCCTGACGCATCGGTTGAATTGGCTGTAGCCGTAGCGGTAAATGTAAATGAATTGACGTTGGGAACGCTTGTAATTTGATACTGTTGATTGAGTACACCCGCAGTGATATTACCTCCTAGCCCCGTAGCGCCACTAAAAGTCACAAAATCATTGATTAATGCGCCGTGTGCAGTTGCGGATACCGTGATGGTAGAAGATCCTGCTATGGCTGTGAAAGGATTGGTTAGTGTGGTTGTTGATCGGATTGGGGTAATATCAAAATACTGATTACCAATCGTCAGGTAGTATTTAAGATTAGTACCAACACCAATGATATTTTGCGCAGATAAAGTAATCCAGTTCCAAAGCGAGCGACAAACGCCCAAAAATGTATTGGATGAATACTGCGTCCAACCGCCAATCTTCTCGGGACTGCCTTGACGGAATCTTACTTTGTCGGACTCATACCACCCGCCTTCATTGAAGTAGCGGGTATTTTCTCTATTGACCCCAGGTTTAAAGGTTATCTTCGAAAATGGCATGTTAACCGCCTAAAACAGAAAGGGCGTGTTGGGTTAATTTGATACGTTCATCAAGACCAAATGTACCACCATTTATGCGTTTTGTTAAGCCCAGCCAGTTCTCCGCTTCAGCCAAATCGTTGCATCCGTGGGTCTTCCAGAACCACCCAGCAGACAGGGCGGCATACATGGGGGTCGCAACAAGTTGCGGGTTCATCACAAAATCCTGACCCACTGCTTGTCCAAAGTGCCAGTAGTTATCATGAAAGGTGAGCTGGATACAGCCTCTTCCGTGAAAGCGATGCCCGTCCCCTGAAGCTTCATCTCTATTACCGCCTCGATTGGCGTAAATTCTGTTGGCAATCTTAACGGGATTGTGGGCGTAAAGCTCAACTTCTCCTGGCTTAAACTTGTGACCAAATTTTGCTTGAAGGATTTCGGCTCGATAGTTGAGGTTTTCTTCCAGTGTTTTGAAATGGTTGCACTCGTGAGAGCACTGTCCGATAAAAGCTGCCTGCTTCTTGACATCGTTTACCCCAAACGTAGCAAAGGTTGTAGTCAATGGCTCTGACCATTCAGCACCTATCCCGAGCTGATTGAGCTTCTCAGGGCTTAACATTGACCATCTCCCTTACTTTTTGGTAGGTGTCGATACAGGCGTTGAGCTGGGTGATGGCGATGTCCCCGTCTGCTGCGATGGCTGCAATAGCTTTAAGAGTCTCTCGCTCAGATTCGCTTGCATCGGTTGTATTTCCGCTGGTAGCTCCGGCATCTGCACTGGCTTGAACGGGACAACTGGAGGGGAGGCGCAATTTGTTACTGTCCACGAAAGCAGTAAGATTATCTTGTTTCGCTTTAACATCATCTTTTGCCTTTCTCAATGCACTATTTACCCCAACCAGCTTTTTGTTTAGCTCGGCTTCTTTGGCTCTTGCTTCGTCATTAAGTCGGATAATTTCTGCTTGATCTTCAGCAACACGCCTTTGATAACCATGATGATCTGCGACATAGTAACCTCCTAAAATAACTAACACAATACCGCCAATTTGCATGACAAAAGCCTGTGGCTTAAGCATGGGCAGGAACTTGACCAGGTGACTTACCAAATACAAACCAATTCCTACTGCCAACGACAGCAGTGCAAGGTAGTACAAGATGTCACCAAAGAGCCAACTAAGCATTTACACTAGCCCTTGCATGAGCCATTCTCTCACGTTCTGCGTCATCTTCCAAGGTGGGGTGAGACATGGGTGGAGGGGGTGGAGTCCAGCCAGACGGAGAAGATGGAGCCATCATAACAACTGGAGCTGGCGGTGGGGGAGGAGGTGCAACGTAAGCATCCTTATTGGCCTTGGCTGCATTCATCATGTTGGTTGCCTCATTGGTTAAACCCTTGGTCAAAATACCGCCTATCCCGCCCACGATCAGTAACACGATATCATTAAGCATCTTGGTGTATGCTTGATCAATGGGAGCCATAGCCTTAATGGGTTGGGTCACAAAGGTTACCGAATAGAGAAGCGCCAAGGTAATAAAGGCAAAGATTAAAGTCACCATGATGATGACAAACGCCCTGACACGGACTTCTATCTCATCGGCAGACAGGCGTTCCTTGGGGCTGTTGAACAGTGCCAGCAATAGTTCCTTCAATTTTCTTCTCCAGTATGGGGGCTACAAGATATTCAGGACAGTCTTGGTCAAACTCACATCGAGGCTTTTGGCATTGAGCCGCACCAAAATTGTCAGGATTCTGGCAAAAGTACCTGTAGTTATCACCACAGCTAGTCAACAGTAATAAAACCCAAAGGTATTTCATTTGCCTTCAATCCTAGCAAGAGCTTTGTTGACTCTAATCTCCATCATCTTGATGTCAATATACATCCATGACAAAAGAGGGATAAACAACAAAATCACAATCATCAAAATCACGATGACGTAGATGTAGAACGAACGATCATCAGCATCAGCCATATCCACGCTATCATCAGAAACGTTATTACTGTAGCTATTGCTCTGTCTTGGAATTCCTCCGCCCTTTGACGCTTTAGCCATTGCGCTTTCCGTTTCTTGTCTAGCTCCGCCTTTCTGGCTAACGCCTGCTGATTGGCAATATGCCCAATCATTTTATTTACCCGACTGTACAAGTCCTTCATCTCAGGAGGAACATGGTAGACCATGTACTCCCGCATTTCCTCATTCAACTTTTCCATCTGTAAGTTAGCAATAACCAACTTGATCGCAATGTCGTTTCCTTCTTCGTTGTTGGCAGTCAGCGCCAACTCTTCTTGTTCTTTTGTGTAAGCCTTTAAGCCGTTGTATGCGTGGAAGAACTTGGTGAGGGCATCTGCGACTTGGGCATAGATTTGATTCTCATCAAATTCAACCCTCTTTTTTTGTTTAGCTTTAACAGGAGCTTGGTTAACCGTGGCTTGTGGCTTTTCTTTACCACCGAAGAGTTTAGAGAAAAACCCAAATATCCCTTTTGCGTCATTTTGGATACCCTTGATATCCCCCACAACTCCATCAATCTCTTTCTTGGCATCAACAACGAACTGCCGTCCCTCCTTGTACATCTCACAGGATTCTTTAACGAGTTTAAACGCCGAAGTAGCCAGAGCGACAAGGGTGAATGGATCAATTTTTACAACCCAAAGAACTTATGGAAAAACTGCCCTGCCACATTGGGGCCGAGCAGGACTAGGAGCATCACGCCATAGATCAAATACTCGATCTTGGTCATGCGTCTATCGCCTTCTTTCAGCATATCTGCGATCTGCCTATAGCGCTCATCACAGACTGCAACGTGGACGGCCAAGTCCTTCTCGGTATCAGACATTGGTTTCAGGTGGAGTTGTTGCCACTTGCTCTTGAGCTTCTTTTTGCACTTCTTGAATCAATTGGAATACTTCTTGGAAAGGCTTAGTTCCCAAATATGCCATGATGTTATTCACGAGTGTGGTTGATAAAGTTACTTTGTCCATTTTTATCCTTTAGAAATTAAAATTCCCATTGCGTAACCAATTATAAAAGCCACCATTGGATGACAAATAAACTTGATTACTTTTGTCATGCCGTTTGCCAAGGTAAGGGCGGTTGAATGGTCGCAGGGTTAATCTGTGACGCTAGATTTGAATTGATTGCAGTCTCTGTGGCAGTTTGGTCAACGCCATTTGCCCAACACCATCCCACAACTTCTGATTGTGTTAACTGTGCATAGGGCGTGAATGATGATCCTGTAGCAGGTTCAGGGAATGAACAAGTGCCATAGACAGAAGATGTAAATGTAACAGGTGGAGTGGCAGTATTAGCCTCGGTTCCTGTGCATCTCCATCCACAAGTTAAAACGACTTCAGAAAAGCCATTGATGGTTTGTGTGGATGCTGACATCCAATCTATACTCCATAAAATTTGTGCGTTTAACACATTAAACTCCTTTATTGAATTTCGTCAAGTTGTTGTTGAGTTGGCTTAGGATAAGTTGGATGGTTCCAAACATCTATGTAATCACCTTTTCCATCCCCATCATTGCGAACAACAATGATGTTATTCATAGGAATAAAGTCAGTGAACTTTAAATCTGGGTAAAGAATGCATATTTTTTCGGCTAGTGATTTCATCATGCTCCTCTTGCTAAAAATGCTTCAAATCTTGTGGCAACGCCTGAATTAACATTAACATTGCTAGAACAAGTAAAATAAACTTCAATGTAATCAGTTGACCCATTCATATAAACAATAGCTGAACCAAGTTGATATTGGTCATTGGCCCCACCATTATTCCATGATGTCATTGATGCATAAAAGCCACCATTTAAATATAGCGATACAGTTGTATTTGCACCATTTGTTGCAGTGCCTGCTTGACCACTAGGAATACAAGTATTTACTTGGTAATAACCTGCAACATTAGGTGTATATCTTTTGTTTGTAAAGTCAAAAGATGAAGAAGTGTCCCACCCACTAGATGTTGTCCAATTCGTTATTTTTGTAAGCGTGTTTGCCGTAACTGCTTGTGTACCAGATGAAGTTACTTTAAATGTAGGTGTACCCGTCAATCCTTTTGGTGCTTGGATTTTTCCACTTCCACTAGGGCTTGTTGTAGTACCCACTAACAAGTTACCACTATTATCTAGTGTCATTGCTTGGGTGAAGGATATAGTTCCACCAGCAGTACCAGTACCTGCCGTATTCCAAATGTGTTGTCCAGCATATTGCGTATAACCTGACGCATAGCTAGATGTTTTGTAAATGTAATTGCCAGAAGAATTTTTATATGTGTTTGCAAATACACTTATTGATGAGTTGTTGCTTGTAATAGCAGAGTTTGAACCACCTAAATCTAAAACTGAAAATCCAGATTGCCATGCGTTTGGTGTAGTTCCTAATCCTAAGTTGCCAGAGGAGTCAAGCACCATTTGTGCTGTACCGCCTTTTTGCCATTGGTATGTTGTAGCACCACCGTTGGCTGTTGCAACATTAAATAACAAAGCACCTGTAACCGTAGCATCGTTTTTAATAGTGCTGTAATATGTTCCGCTACCAAGCCAAATTGTTCCATTATTAGCTGTGGAATCTTGTACGTTAAGCGCTGCATTAGGACTACTTGTACCTATACCTAGATAGCCTGATGAATTAAATGTGCCAACAGTACCGCCTCCAACTATTTGAAATTGTAAACTTCCTCCTGATGGATAACCTATTGCGGTTGCAGAAGCATTTGCATAAACATAAGAAACAGCAGAATTGTTTACTGTAAAACTAAGTTTGTTTGCCAAACCAGTTGTAGCATTCATCACATAATTTGTCCCTGATACAAAAGTAGAATTACTTGTTGTTCCCAAATACAAATTTGTTCCATCAAATCCAAGTGTTGACCCAGTAGCCAAAGCACTTGTACTTGTAGCGTATGCTACGCCATTCGTTGTTAAGCCACTTAATCCTGTTGATATAGGCAATCCTGTTGCATTAGTCAATGTAACGCTAGATGGCGTTCCAAGGGCAGGAGTTACCAATGTAGGAGAAGTGTTCAACACCACGCTACCTGTACCCGTAGATGTAGTCACACCCGTACCACCATTGGCGACATTCAAAGTGCCTGCCAAAGTCACTGCGCCAGTCGTTGCGGTGTTGGGTGTTAATCCTGTTGTCCCTGCGCTGAATGAGGATACGTTGACTGTTGAGCTGACCTTTACATAATCCGTAGCTGTGACTGAATCATAATAAACAATCGCTGTTTCATTTGGCGCAATACTAACCCCAGTACCGCCTGACTTCTTGATGACAATCGCAAACCCGCCCGTGGTATTGTTAATAACTACAAATGTTCTACTTGACGCTGGAGCGATGATGTTTCTAATTGCCCCTCTAGCGCCTGTGCAGTTCAACACATAATACTGAGCTACTGTTGAGTTGGTCGCTGTGGACGTAAACGTAGAGGAGTTATTCCCGTTACTGACCGAGAGCGTGATGTCTGAGTCCTGCGTGATATTATTTGTACCTGCAACCGATACATCAATCAAAATCGTCAAGCCATTGTTGACATCATCGCCCCAAACACCAGACTCTGTGCCAGTAGTGGGTAGAGCTAAACCTAGTAGTGATGTGTTAGTTACTGTCATGTTTTATCCTGTTGAAATCACTGTCCAATTCGGCGTTTGATTGTCGTCAATTGTAGACCAGCCTGGGGTCTGTGCGTCCCCAATATTCTGCCACGAAGGGTTCTGGCTGTCATCAATTAAACTCCAATACACCGCAAACATATTGCCCACTTGACCCGTTGCGTTCACTCCTGTCAACTGAGCCGTCCTTGCTCCCATCGTCACGGAACCCACCAAGCCACTCGCCCCAACACCTGTCAAAGCTATCGTGATGTTTGGCCCAACTGAACCGACATTACCATTTGCGGTAACGCCCCTCAAAGCCGCTAAAACCGATCCGACTGCGCCCGTGGAGCTTGTTCCAGTCAATCCCACTGAACTGCTGGGGGCCACCGTACCAACTGCACCTGAAGCATTATCCCCTGTCAGTCCAAAACTCTTGGCTGGACTGACTGACCCTACCGAGCCACTGGCAAAAACTCCTGACAGCGCCCGAGCATTGGTGACCATCAACGTGCCAGCATACCCAGATGCCGCATCGCCTGACAACCCCACCGATACACTAAAGCTGACCGACCCAACCGCTCCACTACCGCCAACACCTGAGAGCGCTATAGTGATATTAGGCCCGACAGACCCTACACTACCAATTGCTCCATCGCCCGTACCAGCCTCAGACTCAACCGCTACGACTGTCCCTACATTTCCTACGCCACCTACGCCCGTTAAAGCGATGGTGATATTGGGGCCAACTGATCCTACATTACCCGAGGCTGGGTCTCCTGTGAGTGGTAGAGTACCGCCCCAAGCTCCATCACCCCAGTTGCCATAGCCCCATGTTAATGCCATACATTATGTTGTGGACAAACGTAGTAATGCTGAAGATGTCGAGTTGGAAGGCATGGTCAATGTAAACGTACCCGCCGTGATGGTCTGAGAACCAAAGGTATGAACGCTCACTGCCTTATTTGAAGCACTGGAGTTGTAAAGCAAAACAGCATCAAAGGCGGTGTTTACTGTCAAAGCTGTCCACTGAAAGCTCGCAGTAGGAGTCCAATAAGCCACGCCCGCCGTAGAAGATGAGTTGGTAGCAATCGGACTTGTACCATTTGTCACCGTCACACCACCAGCCGTATATCCAGTACCTGAAGTGTTGGTCACCTCACCAGTAGTAGAGTACGCAGTTGTGGCCGCATTGACAGTAGCAGATGCAAAGTACAACGCTGCTTTGAATGTATTACCTGTACCAGTGGTAAAGTTGTGAGTGGCTGTCATCAGCTCACCCATGAAAGAGGTACACATTGATTGCTGATTCGCCATTTTAAGCTCCTTAGAATGTTTCTACCGTACCCGAAACAAGGGACGGCATTTGTTTTAAAGTCACATGAGCAGAACGGTGAACCAACTCACCATCAAGATAGTACTCATCCCATGTTGTGTACTCAATATCATTGTCGATAAACCCGGGTCTATGCTCCAACAATGAAGTATCCATGTCGCCTTTGGTAGTTGTGATAATCATGCGATCCTCATTATTGCATTAGTGCTGTTTATGGCAGGCATTGTGACTGTGAACGAGTTAGCACAAGTTTTATCTGCGCCAAAATCCAATAGAAAAACTGAAGCATTATTTTGACTTGAATTGTAAATCAAAGCACCACGAGCTGTAAACGCCGCTGGGCTCCACACTACATTTGCAAAAGACCAATAGGCCACTGTGCCACCTAAAGAACCAGACGTTGGAGTTTGATTAATTGTCAAAATCTGTCCGCCTTGCGTATAACCTGTTCCAACTACCTCCCCAACAAGTTGGGTAGAGTACTGCGTTGTGGTCGCATTCAACGTGGCCGCTGACGTAAATAGTGCAATTTTGAACGTGTTGGGATTGGTGGGCCCAAAGTTGTGTAAACCTTGAGCTATTTGAACTCTGAAGCTGGTCGTGGCAGTCTGGACTATGCTCATGTGACCGCCTGCCTAAATTGTGGAGTGCGGTATGCATCTTGACGCTCCATACCATCACCAAGACGTTTAGCAAGAGCTAATGCCTCAATGTACTTTTGATTGTAAAGCGCCATCATGTCTTGCTCACCCTTCATGAAGGTATAAGCCTCGACAAGAGATCCATACAAAAGCACGGTATCAAAGTTGTCCCCAAGCCAAGAAGTACCACTTGGGTTGTTAGTGGTATCTGCGATTGAAACTGGGTAATAGTAATAATGCAACTCAGCGGTATAAGCAGTGTCAGGAGTGGGGCCCAGTATGAAAGACAATTCATTGGTGATTGCCCCGCTAACGACTGCTGGCCCAAACAAAGCATAGTACTGCGGTGTTCCGTAGGAGTTTGGAAACCCATAGGCTTCACGAATGAAATTGACGTCTTTGTTGAGTAAATACTGAAACTGGCCTTGGAACGTCACTGTTCCTGATACTGCGCCAGTGTTGATTGCAGATAATGCTATTGTGGTTCCTGAAATACTCGTCACATACGCATTAGATGCTATACCTGTTCCTTGCGCCAACTGGCCCACAACAATACCTGAATTGCTATTTACAGTGATCGTAAGGGCGCCAGAAGAGCCTGTAGCGGTCGTGGATGCAGTTGTGTAGATAGCCAGTGAGTAAGGCGCCAAAAAGTCCGTAGGAGACGCTAGATATTGGTTGTTGGGGCTTACCGATCCCGTCACGTTTTTTCGCAATGACGGGAACTGCACCGAGTTATAAATACGCTGTTCAGCTTGCTCAACAAACGTAGGAATATCCGCTACGAAAGTAGTCTCGTAGTTCTGCGTGTAATCCTGAATGTTTTGCTTGAGCTGGGCGTAGTTCATGCCATCGGGCCTCTTGCCATCACACCTTTAGTCGCTGCACCTGTGCCACGAATCTTGATGCCGTCTTCTTTGACGCGGTCATCCATCGTAATAGACACGCCCATCAAAGGAACCCAGTTCTTTTTCTTCTGGAACTCTGGTTCTGTGAATGCATCGGCTGGTCCAACAGGACGGCCTTTCATATCATGCGGTTTTGCATACTCATCAGCAGTGCCATTATTAACATCACGCGCGCGATGAATAGCAGGACTATTTTTTTTGGTGGGTTTAACTTCTGGTTTCATTATTTGCTCCCAGGTTTTTGATTATGAGCGCGAGCCAAATTGCGGCCAACAGCTCTCATGGCTTTACCAGTGACACCACCCTTGGCCATCTTGTGGATTTTTCCACCCTTCTTGAGTTTACTCAAATCAGTGTGTTTGCCAGGATGTTCCTGCTTATCGTGCATACCAAAAGCCTTTTTGATTAGCTTTTTGTCTTCCTTGATGTCATCATGTTTCATTTCAAACTCCTACGTTGTAACTATTGTGACTGTACCAATTTGCACCTGTAGAAGCAAATCATTTTGAGTCAAAGGAACATCAAATTGACTGGCACCACCCACAGGGTTCCACCCCCACTGAAATACTCTACTGCCTTCTCCAATACTACCTGTGGACGTTGTGCCAGAAGCGTAATAAGTGGTGTCAGGACGCGGATCACGCACCCCTTGAGGGTCATCTACTGGGTACATACCCAATTGCAACTGAGGTTGATCTGGATCCCAACAGGCTGGACAGACTTTTAAATCATAAACCTTGGTCTTGATGATCTCTTTTTTGAGCTCTGTCAGTTTAAATTGAAATCCGCACCGATCACACTCGGCAATCGAGTTCTTGCCAGAGGAAAATCGGTTACCCATTACGAATAACCCCCACCAATGTACATTCTGCGAGGTACAAAACGCACCGCCGCCTTCTCATGGTCTTCGCCAGCTGCTAATTCCCACGCCTCATCATATTGAGACTTCAAAATTGGCAATCTTTCCAGTCCGCCTGGCACTTTTAACGCCATGTAATACGATAAACCACTCACCATAGCGGTAATAAACCGAAAAGGGACATCCATAATGTTGGTACCGCTACCAACATCTTGCATTCTACGCATTCTCCAGTAGACAAACTGGTATGTATTGGCACCATCGGGTGTTGGCCATACAGTGATACTGTTCTTTTGGTTTAAAAGCAGTGGTGTGCCAGCCACATGAGTGGCTGCAGTCGTATTACCTTGGCCACGAGTGCAGTTTAAGAGGTACGCGGGGTTACCATTGGCAGCAACTTGCAACTCATTCCATCCAATCAGTTCATTATCAAGTGTAATCCAGCCCGCATTTGGCAATCCAGCCACCCCGCTGATGGCAATTTGAGTGTCACTAGTGCCAACAGCAGAATTAACAGTAATTCCAGTAGGTTGAGAGTTGGCTGTAAGACGCTGAATCCATACCTGAATTGGGCGTCCTTGAATTAATTTGTTGGGTATCGTTGCATAAGTTGGCATGCTTATGCGTGTAATCGTTAAATCAGCTTGGTTTGATGGCTGATTTTGTTGCGTTCTAATAACGTGATCCAATAGATCAACGGTATCATCTGGCAACGCATAAGTTGGTTGGCCTTGAACAAGATTAATAACATCTTGCTCAAATGTCCACATGTTAATTCCGCGATTTGCCCAGTCTGTAAAAAGCAAATTCAATGATCTTCTGGCTGTTTTAATGTCATATCCGGTACGGGATTCACCGCCACAACGCTCAAAAGCCTCCTCGACTAACTCGGGAAGCTGTAGATTAAACGTTGATAAACCAGATGTTTGTGCCATTATTTAGCCGCTCTCATGTTGTCTATCAGATTTGGGTAAGGTCTACCCGCCGCTTTTGCAGCTTTCTTTGCGGCAGCTTTTTTAGCGGGGCTTAGCTTCTTGGGTTTTCCTAAACCTTTGGGTCTAGGCTTATCCCAAACTTCACCACCCTTTTTGTAGACAGATACATCGTTCGGATTATCCTTGCGATGTATCGTTTTTCTACCAGGCATTTTGGACGGGTTGATATCACCCATTCCGCGGCTTGCCATCATTTTTTAGCCATCCCGCCACCACACATTACGATGTGGCCTTTGGTGTGTCCCTTCTCGCAACAACCATCAGCACGCTCGCTTGCACGATGAGCAGAACCGCCCTTTTTCATGCCACCAGGACGTTTTGCAGCCAACAAGGGGTTGATGGGCATGCGGCCTGCCATAGGCGTTCTGGAACGCATTGGAGCAGCCGCAGGCGCCATTTGATTCATCATCATTGGATTCATTGGCATGATAATCTCCTTATTTGGATTCTTGGTGCTTGTGCATGTGCTCTACGATTTCATGATGCTTGTGATGGCCAGCAGCATGCTCTCCGTAGTGGTGATGATGGTGAACATGTCCACCAGCTTCATGTTCCTTCATGTGATGTACATGGTGTTTGTGCTCATGAGGATGTTCGTGTCCAACTGGATGAACGTGCTTATGATGTTCGTGATGATGTTTCATGATGTCCTCACTTCTTGTGATGATGTTTAGCGTGGCCACCACGCTTCATACCCGTTGTAGAACCAGCCATCTTGGGCTCCATACCTCTGGTGTGACCACGCTCTTGAACAGAGTGTTCGCCATGTGCGCGCATACCGCCTTCTTTGACTTTTCCCATCTTGGCTGTAGTCATACCCTTTTTCTCTTCAACACCGTGCATTCCAGTGACTCCACCGGTAGCCATTTTTTTAACATGACCGCCGTGTTTCATCGCTTCTTTCAAGTGATGATGAGCCATTTTCATGTGATGATGATGCATTTCGTGCTTTTCCATATTTCCACCTTGTTTAAATGTGCGGCCTTTGTCCGCTTTACTGAACTCTTGCCCCACATTTTGAGGGACCCCTACTTTCTTGGCGAACGATGGATTGTGAGCCACCGCCTCCATGAATCTGTGTTGTTTTGCGCTTGTGCTTGGCATTATCTCATCCTTCCTCTGGTATGGCCGCGTTGAGCAATTCCATCGCCACGTTTAGATGTTTTGGTTTGTTTAAACTTTATTGTGATACTTTTATCACCGCGTTTTTCAGCCGCCTTAACAGCCGCAGATGCGCTTTTATAATGTTTAATCTTGCCGCCTTTTTTCATCCCCTCAGATCCGCTTGATCCGGCAAATTGACCTTGATCTCCCATTCCGGGAGCTGCAAATCTACCAACATCAGAATCTTCATTAACGCGATCCATTGCATCTTGTCTTGCGCCAGGATACTTTCCAATAATATATTTGCCTTTTCCTGTGACACTGTTAACGTCATTCTGAATAGCTCTATACATCTCTTTGGGTGACAACTTGTTGCTACCCATTGGAATATCTGCAACGTCCTTTTCTGGACCCGCAAGCATCTCAACCAATTCCTGGGGTGTTGCATAAGATATTGGTTTAGTAGCCATATTAGATTATCCTTCCTTTGGTATGTCCTCTAATGGCACAGCCATCAGCACAATTCCAAGCCCGAAGGCTTTTGTTAATCCGACTGTTTGGATCTTTGGCTGTCTTCTCTGAAGTCAGCTTGGCTTTCATTCCTGACATTCTGGCGCAAAAAGACGTCTTCCTTGATCCGCCCTCGGGTTGAGGAGGCTTTAAATGCATCCCCTCCCTCGCGGCTGACGCTCTTCCTTTGGCGTTTAGCCCGCCATTCTTGTTCTTCCCTTCCGCTCTTTGCCATGCTGGAGTTGCCATGATTAACCATTCAAAATCAAATAGCCCTCTTGCGAAACCGTTAAGGCCGCAGTACCAGTACTGGCTTTTGCTTGCAATTGGATGTCCGTTTTTTCCGCCACAGCTCTGGGCATGACCCGTTGCGTATGGTAGTTGTTTGTAAACGGAGCAATGATCGTAACAGTGGATACACCAGTGTTAGTTGTTTGGTAATTTTGATACGTCGCAAAACCAGCAGGATTAGCATTCAAGCTAGTATTGATGTCAATACGGCTTAAATAAAACGTATAGCCCGCAGGTACGGTATAGATGCCCATCAAAGTGCGACCGTTGCCAGCTAAAATTTCCGCATACAAAGTTGTATCAGATGTATCTTTTAGCGTGATGTTACCAGTGGGTGCGCCGGTGGTTACTGACATGCTATTGATACGGAGGTACGATTTCACTGTAGTCACAGCGGTCGTTCCGTTCAGCTTTATAGTTTCAGAAATTTGGTTATAGTTTGCATCCAGCCCATTGATAAGAACAAACGTATTTGTCTTGTCATCGCCACTGTTAACAGAACTAGCAACGTGCATTTGAATTGCAGACGATGGAAAAGTGTAGGTGGTATTGCCTTCCCACACAGGAACAAACGATGTGCCTACTGCTGATTGATAGCCATAAATGTTCAGGACACTATGTCCGTAAATTTGGCCACGCGCAACCTGTAAATCAAACGGTTCGTAAAGCGCTTGTCTTGTAATTGAATTAACGATGTTGCCCGTGCTGGGTACACCATTTGGACTTTGTGCCATGAATAATCTCCTTAATTAAAGACGGGGGCCGAAGCCCCCAGAAGATCAGTCGAAGTTACCGTAGGGGTAAGTTGTCAAGTTGCCAATATTGGGGTCGTTCTGTGCGTAGCGCATTGTAAAGTTGAACTTACCGCCAGTAGGAGCCGCAACACTTGTACCAGTAATGGACAATGTAAACACAACTTGAGAGAAGAAGCTAGGCTGTGTACCAACTTGGGGGTTTTGAATATCCGAAGTTGTGGCAGTCATGTTCAACAAATTTGTGCCAGTGAAAGTGATGGTTTGACGACCAGCAGTACCCACTGTGGTTGTGCCAAGAGCAGCAGTAGCGTAAACAGGTGTTCCGCCACCAGCAGTGTAGTTGTTAGAAACAAACACGCTCACATTACTCAATGTTGCGCCGCTCTCGCCAGTGATGGCAGAGATATAGTCAATATCAAAAGTAATGATTTGGCTATTAATGGGCACATACATTACCACACCACGATACACCTGAGTAGAAGTATCAGCAGGTAGAGTCTGTACGGTTGGGCCAGTAGCGACAAACGTAGAATTGGGTGTATAGACAACGCCCTGCAAATTGGGAATGGTATTGGAAGAAACAAACTGTCCTGAACCACCACTGTAGCCAGCAGTACCAAGAGTTGTGTTTGACAAATCAATATAGCAGTCTTGCTCTAAAACTGTATATCCAATATCGCGAAGGGGGCCGAAACGGTTATCACCGCTTATGATTGGGCCGTCAAATGTACTGCGTGCCATGATAATTCCTTATGCAAAAGTCTCTTGTTAATCGTTGCATCGTGACCCCTGGGCGGGCTGGCAACAAGAGAAAAAATCCCAGACAACCTACAATATACACTATACACGCATGGTGTCAACAAGTTTGTTAGACTTTTTTAAATTCTCTTCTTGCGTAATAACACGCAGATTCCAAGGCACATGTAGGCCACATACAGACTCTGAGATGAGCGGAATAATATGGTCAACTACATACCTTTGCCCAGCTATTTTACTGAGCTCTTGCGCCTTTAAATACAGATTTCGCATGGCCAGCTTTTGTTCTGGCGTTATCCACTTGGGTGTGGCGTTCTTATGCCTACGTTTGCGTACACTGTTAAGAGCTTTATACAACTCAGGGTTTTGTGTTTTGTATTTTTCTCTATGTAAACGCCGTTGCTCGACAGGTCGAGCTGCCGCCCTTGCAATTACTTGTTCTTTATTGCGCTCGTAATATTCTTTCTTGGCCTTTTGAGACGCCTCGGATTGATTATATTGTTTAAAGTATTCTGCTCTGGTTTCATTGCCTTTATCCCACTCCACCTTTAGGCAGTCAAGACATGAGCCTTTTGTTTTACGCAAAGCGATATGCCCATGTTTGCAGGGTTGTCCAGTGAAATAGTACTTACTGCCGATTTTTTTTGCCTCTGCTCTTGTGGCTGGGTAGTCCATGTGTACTCCTTGATTACGATACAGGTAATTATAGTACGAGAAAAAGGGGCTCTTGTGAAGCCCCCTTTAATTAATTAAATGTTTAATTTAATCAATATGAACCATAGATTCCGAGAGGATCACTCCAACCGAAGCTATAGCGCTCGCGAGACTTGTATCTCACGTTACCGGTGTCGAAGTCCCCGTCCATTGAATTCTGGAGAGGTGTACGCTCAAAGTGCTTCAAGCCATTTGGAACGTCTGTGGTCAAGAACCATGCATTAGTTGCGGTCAAGAAGTGGTTAACGGTATAACCTTCAGGGATTGAACCGTTGTTCTTGAGAGCGTTAATGTCATTGTTGTTTGTGCCAACACGCAATTCTGTTTCGAGCAAACGTGTTGCAACAAACATTAGTGCTGGAGGAACAATCAACTTCTTGGGGCGTGCGGCGATCAAAAGACCACGCTCGTCTGTCCAAGCAGCGATCTGAATGACGGCATTTTCAAGAGAAGTCTCGTTCAAGTCAGCCGCTGTGGAAGGAGTGTTGGCGTTTGTGCCACCGTTCACCAAGGGGTGAGCAGAGTTCAACAAAGACACGCCATCACCACCAGGATAGGCAGCGTTGTAGGCGTTGTTCAACACGTTGGCAGCTTTCACCTGTTTGGTGTAAGCCATCGCACGGGCCAAGCCTTTGGTGTAGCGAGCAGACAAGCTGTCGTACAAATTATCCTCAATCGCCTCTTCAGTGATTGAGAAACCCAAAGCAATGGTCTCGTGGTTGTAACGTGCTGTGAAAGCCTCTTGCGCATTGTCATAGCTGAGAGCTGTACCCTCGGCCTTGACTGGTGCAGCTGAGAAGCCTGACAGTTTTGTTTCTTCTTCAAAGCTACGCTCTGATTTCTCAGTTTCGTAGATCTCTTTGTGCTCTTCGCCGTAACGGGCGTACTCTAGACCGAACAATGCGTTCAAACCAGGGAGCAACTCTTTAAGCAGTTGTGCGCGTGAAATAGCCATTTAAGTGCTCCTTAATTAAACACCAGCAGTGTTAGTCATACCTTGGAATGTTGCATTCCATACGACCAAAACTTCAGGGAAACCAACGAAAGATAAGTTCGTGCCTGTGGGAACAGAAATACTGGAAGCCAAAGTAACGGTTGTGCCGCTAACGTTGGTTACAGAAATATAGTTACCTTGGGCAACGCCACTTACGCCTTGAGCAATCAATTGCATTCCGGGCTGGATAGCAGTGTTTGCAGCTGTCAATGTAATAGTAGTACCAGATGTGCTGGCATTTCCGCCAACGGCAGAAACGGTAACAGCAGTATCTTGCACCACGCTAACACAGCGGAAAGGTAGCAATGTAGCAATACGAGTATTACCAGATGTACCAGAGCTGATCACAGCACCAGAGACGGCCATTGCTGAGTCACCAGTCGTGGTGTTACCTGCTGTACCTGTGACGGCATAGAGGTTAGAACCAATGAAGGTGGGGTTAGCATAGCCAACTGTGGAAGCGGTGTTGGACAAGGAAGTACCTTGAGCAACCATCACTGCTTTGAACACAGTACGGGGATCGTCAATCACATATCCAACTGCATAGTTAGATGATGTGCTTGCAGGCCAGTATTGACCGCGAACGATTTGGCTGGAAGAGTTTGTGTACTCAGCACCAACAAAGATACCCAATGTACCGGCTACAGGAGTAGCAGGGCTAGAGGCAGCAGACATGGTGGTGGCAACAATGCTACCGTTAGAGAGCTGAACAATGTCACCATTGAACAACGATGTACCATAAGCAGTAGCAATGGGATACATGCGAGTTGACCCAGAATAGGGTAATCCGCCGAACTCACTGACCGCTTTAAACCCGTATGGAGCGGGAATAATTGGATAAGCCATTTAGGACTCCTGAATTAAATTATCTTGCGCCAAACCCAGTACCGCGTGTCGTTGTGGATGTTCTATCCGAAAACTTGCGCATCCTGGGGTCATTGTCTTTCATGAAACTGTTGTCCACTGACTCCATCTGATCTTGTGCTTGCTTGGCATAATAGCGCTGGTAGGCGTCAAAGTTTTCTTGTGTGTTTTTGCACAGAATCAAACCACCGACTTCTACGTTGCCCTCATTATTCCCCTCAAGCATTAGCTCGGGATGGTCTGCCGCCTTGACTGGTTCCCAGCCGTCACGTCTCATGCGAGACAATCTGGTGTGATCCGCCTTACCTAATATGTGTGTCATAACGTAACGATACACAAAACCAGGCTCGGGTGTTGGGTCTGGCAATTGGCTCGAAGGTTTGTACTCCTTACGAACTTCTTTATCACGGGTTTCAATATCACGAGTTTTCTTAACATCAACCATTTTGTGCCTCCAATTTCTGTTGTTCAAGGTAATACTTCTTGGGATCAAGATTAAATTTCTTCACTAACGCTGCTTGCGTCGGAGTCAATTGAACCTTTTTTACGCCAGAAGATCGTGACGCTGGAGCAACTACATTCGAAGGACGCTTTGCGGCTTGTGCCGATTTTTGTTCACCGAATACTTCCGGGAACGTGTTTTTGATGCGTGAATCTATCTGTTGATAATATTCATCGGAGCGCGGGTCTACACCCGAGTTGACTAGTTTTTGATGCAGCCCTAGCGCAAAGCTGGTAACTTCTTCAAACCCTTGCGAACCAAACCACTGGTTTTTTGCCTGCCAGCGCAGGGATTTTTCGTCTGGTTGTACAGATTGAGTCTGTCTAGGTTGAGTTTGTACCGTATTTTCTCGCTCTTGTAAAGCAGGACGGTAATTTTTCAATGATTCAATGCGCCATTTAGCCTCAGTCAAAGCCTCTTGAGCCGCAATAATGGCATCAGTATCGTAGGCTTCTTGAGCCTCTTTATACTGTTTTCTCGCCAATACCAGGTCAGCTTCAGCCTTTTCTTTGGCAGAAGACGCAATCATTTGATGGCCCGCTTGGACGTTGCTTTTTAGAGACTTGTTCTCTTCAATTAACTGTCTAGCAAGGCTTTCAAGCTCCTGTTTTTCCCGCATAGCCGCTTCGGCTTTACGTCTCTCATCGTGTCTAGCATGCGTCAATTCCTTGATGCGGCTTTGTACATTCTGAGAGTAACTGGCAATTTCATCGTCAGTTGGATCTGGAACTTCTTTGTTTAAAGGCTGTTTGCCTTTGTCGCGTTCTGGGGTGTCATCGATGATTTCAATTTCGATTTCTTCCTCGTTTGCTTCCGCAGCTTGAGGTAGTTCATCGGTTTCATCGGGGAACTTGTATGGTTCGTTCATATTTGTCCTTTATGCACGGCTTATGCCGCGGGGGTCTTCAACAACAGCATCGACTTGGTCATCGTTGATGAGCCTAAATTCTTTGCCGAAAATTTTAAAACGCGTACCAGAATAAGTACGAGTTAGCACAAAATCTCCAGGCTTGCACCACGCTCCAGTGGGGTACTTTTCTGGGTCTTTATATGCATCGGGCCCAACCTTAAGCACAAACAAAACGGTTGTAGCGTGTTGTTCTTGTACCGCGTATTGGGATGGTCTTATCAGATCCAAATCAGTTCCATCAATCTTGTCGGAAATGTCGGGCACTCCGCAAAGAATTTTGTAACCGGTTGGTTCTGGTAATACAGTGGCCTTCTCTTCATTGGTTGCATTCTCTTGTGGGGCCTCCACAGGTTGAATGGTTTCTGGCATCGTAACGCCAGGGGGGAGGATGAAATCAGTCATCGTTTTCTTCACTTTCTTTTAGCAGGTCTAGGAGGTGACGCTCTGCAATGGCCAGACCCGAAATAAGCCCGCAGAGTTTTTGATATTCTTCGAAAGAGCGGCATGCACCACCAGCCATATCATCGGCATAGTTGTTCATGTCAGTGCGTAATTTTTCGCGCAATACGCGTGCGAAGTCTTGGATCATTGTTTACCTTTGTTGGCCTCTCGCCTTCTCATAGCAAGTTCGGCTTTGTGTTTAGCAATATCGGCACCGGTTTGTATGCCGATCTGTCTGTCAGCCGCGGCAGTCTGATTTCTGTGTTTTGCAACATCAACAATCGTATTGAGTGCGGCCTGTTTCTCTTGTGTATCGATTTGGTTTTTGTGTTTGGCCATATCGATACCGGCTTTGTACGCACCTAGCTGTTGGTCGCCAGCTATTTTTTGTTGCTCTAAGGCTAGTTTTGCTTGAGCAATTTGCGCTTCCATCTGGGCCTTTTGGGCTTTGATTTGAACTTCTTGTTGTGCAATTTGCAGTTCTTGCTGTTGCATCTGTAGAACTGGGTCTTGCGCCTGTTGCTGGGCTTGCTGTTGTGCAGCCATTGCCTGATGTTGTTGCGCAACTTGTTGCGCTGCTTGGGCTAACATTCCAGACAATGCAGTCTCCAGTTGAGGAGTCATCTTTTCATCTTCGGGCGGCATTGCCATTCCGAGTTGTTCTTCTACCTGCTGACGATACATATACCCAGCATGCTCGCCCATATGCGCCTGAAGAGCCGCCATGATTTGATTGGCTTGGGGATTCTGACCAATAATTGCCATGATCATTGGATCTTGCATCATCGACTGATGAACCTGAATATGCGCTTGATGATTCTGGAATAAGAAAGCCTTTAGCGGCTTGCCCTTAAGCGCCGCTTGGTTCTCAGATACAGGGTCCGTAGGTTTCTGATCATCTGGTAAAGGTACGAGTTTGTCCGCATTTTTAATTCCTAAAACATCTAACATTGAACGGTGCAATTGCGGGAGATCATAAATCTGTGGCGCCATCTGGGCCATCTGTATCACAGCTTGATACTGCACCACTCTCTGAGAAAGAGTAGCCGCGTTAGGATCAGAAACCGGAATAATGTCTACTTTATCGTAATCGGCTTTCTTAGACTTCCTTCCGCCATACTCTGGGTCGTAGGTATAGTCTGGATCTGTGTAGTCTCGAATAATATTCTTGAGAAGTTTCAACTCCTGCTTTAAGGCAAAGTGTGTGCGCGCCTGCACTGCACTCAACACCTTTAGCTGTCTCTCAAGTAGAGCTAAAGTAGTTCCGACTGGTGTCTGGGCAGACATGTCGGACACACTCATATCGGCAGTAGCAGCAAACCTGCGGCCTTCTTCTACGATGTTATTGAGTAGTGTATAAAGAACTTGACTCGGTTCTTTGTAGGGTAAGGGTAATATAGAGTCGCGGATATTTCCTGACGCTACATCTACATCCCGGAATTCTCCCGGAGCAATTGGGGTATCATCGCCCTTAATGCGAAGGCCCCTGGACTTGAGTCCCCCAGGCAAGTTTGATAAAGTTCCTGCATCAATGAGCTGTCGCATGATGCTAGTGGCAGATTTAGCAAACCCGCCAATGAGGTGGAAGAGCCCGAACCCATAAGCGCCAAAGCCGGGTATGTATTGGTAGTGGACAAAATGCTGTCTCTTGAGCCTGAGTTCGTCGCCTTCATTCCAGTTCCTCCTTACGGATAAGATATCATGAGTACCCTTAATTAAGGTCACGACATAAGGAACCATAATTCCAGTTTCGTTACCTTCGTCATCAACATCCTCAAAACCATCCAATTCAAGATCAACGTGGCACTCATAAAGAGTATATCGTTCATCGTTCAAATCGCTAAATCCAGTCTCCTTGTCCTTCGCCATCTGGATATCTTCTCGCGAACGACTAGGATCGGGTAACTCTATATCACGGTAAAAACCGGCATTTTGTAACTTGACAATCTCATTCTTGGTCTTTCTCATGACGTGCGTCACTCGATAGCAGGTATCCATATCTGTAGTCCCGTAGGGAAGAATGATATCTTCGGCAGGGATAAACATAGAAACCTGGCGTCCTAGATTGGGATCGTAGTACACCTTCTTAAATGCAGAGCCAGTCGCTGGCAAAGACCAAAGCATGCGCTCATGTTCCGGCCTAAATTCTTTCATAACTTCCGTCAATTCGTTGTTCATGTCGTCTTGAACATTGATGGATATTTCTCTGGTCTCGTTGGTTTCTTTGCCGATGATTTTGCTGCGAACCGGGCCTTGGGCTGGGAATGTTTCCGTGATCATCTCAGACTGGAACCTGACCACTGCCTCTGTAATCATAGGATGGAATACACCTGATGCACCGTCCCAGGGTTCTGTTCTCTCTTCTATATGCAGGCCGAGTAATTTAAGGCCCTCTGTATACGCTTTCTCCCAGTCTTTCCTGGAGTTCTTATCCTGATCAATACTTCTGTCTAAGTCTCCGGCCAATGTGGATAGCGCAGCTTCGCTTATTTCTTCTGCTAAATTATTGCTAAATCCCTCTTCATCACCTTTTTCCATATCAACCTCAAGATCGCCTGCTTTAATATGGACCGCTTCGGGATCTACGATTTCTATCTCCACAGGTTCCTGGTCTTGGGCTAAACTCTCAAGTCCAGCTGGGGCTTGGTTAAGTGATTTGTCTATCATGATGTTCCTTAAATTAATTTCCAATTACCTGATGAATAATGTTGCGGCATTGCAACCCCACCGGACTTGTTACCTAAATCTTGTTTCATATAGCTCTTTAATGAATCCAACATTTTGAGTTGGTCTTTGTTGTATTTCATTTCATCGTTGGCTTCTTTTGGCCATTGATTTAATAGATATCCTCGCATTGCAGAGTCTGTTCCGTTTTGCACCGCATCTGCGGCCGGCCTGCCTTCGTCCATTGTTTGTTTAAAGTCACCAGAAACTGTAGCAAGTGTAGCAAGTTGCTTTGCAGTCATTGAATCTATTAAATCTTTTCTAGTTTTATTTGCAATGGGATCGACATGCATTAATTCGCCAGCCAAGTCGTGATGGGTAAATTCGTTGGGTTTGCCTATCATCACTCCGACTCTATCAATGGGAAATTCTTTTGGCCTTGGAGCGTTTGGAGCGCCGGGCTCATTTTGGGGCCATGTTTCAGCGTAGTCTTCCCCTGCATTTCCAACCATTACGATAGGATTATGTTTTGCAATAAATGGGTATTCTTCAACAGCTTTACTCATTAAATTGTTTATATAATCATCCATCTCAATCCTTAATAGTATGCGGCTCTACGACGGTAGGAAGACGGTTCGTCTTTCTCGTCAGAATTTAAAGACAAAAATCCGCCTTTTCTGAATCTCAGCAATGCTTGGGTTGTTGAGTCCACAAGGTCATCATGGTCTGAGTTTGGGAATGCGGCCAGTTCTTCAATTACTTCATCCGCCCATCTGGTGGGTGGCGCCCAGACCTTTCCGCTTGCAAAAAGATCAGACACTGAGTTAATCCTCACCATCTTATCATTTCCCCTGCTGGGCGTAAACTCTTGCACCGGGATACCCATCGCCCTTAATTCATAAATAAGAGGAGCTCCAGAAGCCTTTGCCTCTACGATAAACGCATCTGGCTCCCAGTTTCTATACTCTTCTAATGCTACCTGCTTAAGCTCTGGGAACTCCATCCGTCTTTTAAATGCATCTAATAATATTACATGGGGATCTCGGACGTTCTCGTTAAGATAAAACACACCCCAGGTCGTACAAGCAGAGTAGTCGCTTCGTTCGTTCTTGGTAAAAGCCGTATCCCAAGACTGAATAATATACTCACATACAGGAACATTATCTTCCCATATCTTCCACCATTCTCTCTTGACGATAGCCCCTTCCTCCGAGGTAGGGGACTGCATGTATTGGGCATTCCATTTCGCAGCGGGGAGTTCGGACTTGAGTGCCAGCAACTCCTCTAGCCGCCAAAACTCTGGCCACAGGGGATTCCCGCTTGGCATAATTGCCGGCAACTGAATAACCTCCCACTTCTCTCCGTCCCTGTCGATCATGGACTGGATGATCTTGCCTGTTAAATCTTTCTTCGCCCATCTGGTCATCACCACCACAATAGCCCCGCCTGGTTGTAGACGCTGACGAGGTCCGGATGTGTACCACTCATAAACTTTATCAAACACCGTTGGGTCTCCGGCCGCTAGAGCTGCCTCCTGTTCCGAATGCGGGTCATCGATAATAAGAAGGTCAGCTCCTTTACCCGTTACCGTACCGCCAACACCGATCGCAAAGTATTCGCCATTCTTATTCGTACTCCATCTTCCAGCGGCCTTACTATCCGACCTCAGATTCACAAATGGGAATATCTTATGGTATGTCTCAGAGGCTACCAGGTTCCTCACCTTACGGCCGAATCCAACAGCCAACTCGGCAGTATTGGATGTTTGGATAATCTTCTTCCCCGGGTATTTACCCAGGAACCAGGCGGGCAACAGAAAAGACGCAAACTCAGACTTGGTATGCCGAGGCGGCATGTTAATGATCAAACGCTTTAACTTACCACTAGCGATCTCTTCAAACTTCTCTGCCATTAACTCATGATGCCGCCCATGTATAAACCCAGGCCACATCTCAGAAACAAACTGCATAAAGTCATCGGCGGCTTTCTCTACGTTGAGGCTCTCCTTGTACACCTCAAACATATCCCACATCTCCTCCGCCAACTCCGGAGGCATGTTCTGTATCGCCGCTTCCATCTGCTCTACATTCATTCCAAATCCCTAAACTTAATATAAACAGGCCGAACACTTCTGTCCTTATTCGCGAGTTTCTTACAAACCCCCAAATTACACAAGTTCCTAATCACCCTCACCAAATTCGCCCGACCCTTATCCCCAGTCGCCCGCATAATGTCCTCGTAAGAAGGACCATACCCAAATTTCTTCCAATGCTCATCTATTACCAAAAACACATTCCTCTCTTTAGGCGTCATATCCATCTCCATACACTCCGTCTCCGATAACCTACCAGGCCGAGACATCGCTTTCAATTCCTTCTTCGTATGTATGTACTTCTTTTTCATTACCGCAACATGTTGCGCTCTTAACGCTTTTTCTAAAAATATACACCCCCACCCTATTTTGTTTCAGAGACTGACGGGGGGGGTTCCGCAACATGTTGCGCTGGGTCTAGATCGGAATTTTCGATGGATTGAGTGAGTGGAGTAGTATGCGTAGGATCCCCGCCCGCCTCGAGCTCAGTCGCGGGGGGTGCCCCGTGGGTGGGGTCGCGCCCTTCGGATATCTCTTCCAGCAATGACCTCCCGCCTGAGCGCGCCGGCTTGGCGTCCACGTCCACCACTGATTTGATTCTCTCCAGTAGCTGAGCCTTGATGTCTCCGCTCTTAACGTGCGTGACTGTAGTCTCTTTGCGCTCCATGAATGCACCGACGTCGTACAGTTTGCCGATGAGTTCTAGCGCCTTCATTCGTTGGGCCGGTGGAAAATCCTCATCAATGGAGTGCTTGACCAATTGGTGGATTAGCAGTGCCTTTAATTCTCTAGGGGTTCGCAGTTTCTCCGCCTCAATCGCCAGCCTGTAAGCGTTCACCTCTTGGATCACGCGTGGATCACTGGCGAGCTTGTACGGGTCACTGGCGAGCGTATAGTCACTCCGAGCGTTATATGTCTCTCTGTATGCTTGTCTCTTGCTCATTGTCCCCTCTGCTAGTTTACGCGCGTACTCTCTCTGTTTACTTGTGAGCGGTTGTTTTGTCCCTAAGATTGACTCTATTGGCGTGCTCTCCAGTGTTTCCCTTATTTGCGCCCTGGTTAACTTTTTAGTGGGCGCGCGTTTTGTTGCCGGCATGATTCTACCCTCCAATTTCCTATACTTGACGCGAGTATAAACGCAAACAGCACTCCATGCAAACACCCCCAAAATCAAATTGTAGTCCTTATAAATCAACAACTTACACGCGCTGGCACGATTTTTTCCCCATATAAGGTATGGGGTATCAAAAAACAGAGCCTCATATTTTCAACAACTAAGGAAAACACACTATGTATTCACAATTCAAAACTCTAGAAAATCTAATCGATTATCACCTCACCAGTGAGCAAACCATGTACCTGTGCGACTTGACCGGCCTAAGTGTTGACGATCGCGGGTTTGACTCGCTCCAACACTGGTTCGACATCAACGACCCATTCCACACCGCCTCGAAAACCATGCGCGAGATTGGTGGCTCATTTGCCGGTGCGATCGGCGAGGCTTACCAGTGCGCCGACTCTCGCAACCGCTTGATCTTAATTACCGCCTTCAAGGATCTATTCGTTCGCTTTATGCCCACTAGTGTGACTGATGAGGCTTGATTAGCCGAAACCCCGCGAGGGGTCTCACACAACTACTGGAGAACCAATGAAAAACGAAATTATCTTAGCCCTTCACACCTTCGCACGCAAGCGCCCTCAGCTTGAATACGGCAACTATGGGAGCGCCTCGAGTTACCGCGCGGAGGCGCGCGCCATTACAAGAGACTTGCAACACGCACGCGCTCTACTTCGCAAAGTGGAGTTATCGGGTATCACCGCTCAAGATTTAATCAAGGCGAGTACTGAGGCATTCTCAGGCCGGTTAACGATTATGCCCGCCAACTCTTACAGCGACAAAATCCGGATCGATTATTGTGTTGGCCAATATTGGCCGACCGAATACCGCAAAGCAGTTTGCGCAGTATTGGCTCGCGCACTCTGGAATCACTGGATGGAAGATCGAAAAGAGGGCGAGTTTATGACCACCCGCCAAAAAATCCGCATACTGGCGCGCGTGGAGCTTGGAAGAACTATAGCGCAAGTCTATTTTAATTAAGCATAACTGACGAGGCTTAATGAGCCGAAACCCCCGCGGGGGTCTTATGCAACAACAAGGAAACAAAACAATGATTTTACTTACAAAATTTTGGGGTTATCTCACCCTCAAAACCGCGCTTTGTCTCGGCGGGTATGCGGTAACAGTCTTACAAGGCTCACCCAGTCAAACCCTCTTGATTGTCGGCTCATTGTCGGCTCTTGCAATCCCAGTATTTTATTATTTTGGAGAGTGACACCATGCTAATCGCTTACCACGCAAAACATGAGCGCCACGGATGGCGCGAGATATGTCGTCAACCTATCGACTGGGATGGATGGGGAGATTTCGACCGCTCCATGATTGACGAACTAATCAAAAACGGGTCTCACGTTTTAACGTGCGGGTGGAATATGTACCAACTAATTGAGGGTTAAATTATGAGAGTAATTATGCTGAAAAAAGAGGCGAGCGCGCTTACTGGTGGACTCACCGAAACTTCTAAGATGCCTTGCAAGTCCTACAGTTTACCGACTGAGGCGTGCGAGACCGGTTTCAAAATGGCTCAAATTGAGGGGTCGATCTGTTTTTCATGCTATGCGGATCGTAATTTTTATTTGATGTATCAAAACACAATTAAACCCGCCCAATTCGCTCGACTTGATTCAATTAATGATTCCCATTGGGTGGACGCGATGGTTACTCTAATTGGCTTAGATCCTTATTTTAGGTGGCACGACTCCGGAGATCTCCAAGGCCTTGATCACTTCAAGAAAATTATAGAGGTTGCGACATTGACGCCAAAAACAAAACACTGGCTTCCGACCCGTGAATACTCAATTATTAAGGATTTTATCTCAGCCGGTGGCGTAATCCCCAAAAACTTAATTGTCCGGCTCTCGGGTATGTATCCTGACAAGGCCGTAAAAGTCCCCAAAAGCCTCGAAGGCGTGCGAGGCGTGACAACGTCTAACGTCCACACCAAAAAGCCTCTAGGGCTCGCCTGTAAAGCCCCAGAGCAAGCCGGCGAGTGTCGCGATTGTCGCGCGTGTTGGACTTCGAAACCGGTGTCCTACTTGATGCACTAGCATGACTGATGAGGCCTGAGAGGCCGAAACCCGAGCGATCGGGTCTCATGCAACTACAAGGGAAACAATGAAATATTCCGAATTTGACTATATCCAAGCCGGTTATCTATTTGAGAAAAACCGCATTAAGCTCGCACGATTTGAGCGTATGCTCGCGCGCGAATATCAGGAACACAAAAACAAAGCGGTCTTTTTGTTCAACCGCGGTCGATTGGAGGCTCGCTCATGTATCTAGTCTTTAACCACAATGCCCGATTTTTGGGCGACTTTGCGACCATGCATGAGGCTCAAACTGAGGCCATGCTCTATATGGGGCAAACCGGAAACCCCGCCTACATCACAACCCGCAACTTGTTGCGCCCCGAAGAGCGCGACTCTTACGAACAATTTTTGGAGATACACGAATGACTTCTATCGCAACAAAATATAACTGGTTACTGGTGGACAAAACCGGCGTAGCAGTCCCCAAGGGCGCGATCATCAAAACACGCAACGGCGAAGAGTTCGAGCTCACTGGGGGGAGACCCCCGCACAATGACGGCTCAACCGGTCGCGTATGGGTTAAGCCCGTGGGCGAACCCGAAACCACGCAAGAGCTCTACCCGACAGTTTTTGATCTGAAATGGGAAATAGTCTAAGCGCAACTGATGAGCCCTGACTGGGCGAAACCCGCGCGAGCGGGTCTTGTGCAACTACAGGAGGCCAAAAAATGGCACGATTAATTAAAACTGAGAAACAATGGGTAATTCGTGACGAATGGTGCGAGGATGATATCACCGACCAATGCGAGCAAATCGGCGAAGAGCTCACCCTTGACGAAACCCGCAAAGTGTTGGAGATCATCGTCAAATCACACGATGCTGAAATTGGCATTAACTGGAATTCAATCAATTCAGCAATCGATGAGGTCTTGATGCTACGCGATCAAGAGGCCGAAAGGGATTAAAAAATGACTTGTTCAAAATGTAACTCACCTACAAGTAACACTTGGGATTGTGAATGCCAGTATGAAAAGGTAGACCCGATGCTACGGGCTAAGATTTTAGCCAAACTAACACCGCAAGAACTCGATCCAGAAATGTACTCTGATTCGGACACATGGGGCTCAACTGAGGTTGATGGGGTTATGTATGACCTCAATTTTTGGTTTGATGAAGATCAATTCAATATCACCGCTTACTTTTTAACCGAGGAAGATGGTGTTGTTGTCACGGATAACTGTAGATTTTTTAGGATTTTGTCTAAAACTGTTAAGGTAATAGACGAGGAGAATGAATAATGGCACCAATTGACCAAGCATTTTTTGAGATGTATCGCGGATCTATTTCTGAGTGCGATGACGAAACAATTTTGCGCTTTTTGAAGGATAACGAATCAGTAGATAGTTTTGAAGGATATACACATTTGATGGATACCTATATTGCATTCGAGGCCGGTATTAAATACGCAAGGGAAAATCCAATATGACCGCACAAGAACTATACGAGGCCTTAGAAAAAGCCGGCATTGACTTTGAGGTTGTCGAGATATTCGAAGGATGCCGGTGGCTTAGATTTGACGTTGAAGAAGAAACAGACGAGGAGAATGAATAATGATGGATCGAAGAATTAAAAGTTATGCGGTGCAAATTACTTGGGATGACGGAGAAACAGAAATTCGTGAGGATTTCCCGCCTATTCCCTACATCGAAGAGTGGATGGATGAGATTGAATTAGAAGAAAACAAAGCCTGCAACATGATTGTGGATGATGTTGAAAAAGACGAAGGGGTGAATGAAGAATGATAACCATATTTTTTGAGATCGATGGCCACGTCTTTGAGTCGGCCACATTTGCCAACGAGGGACTTTATATTGCGTGCTACGGGGCTCTTGAGCACTATGCGCGCCTCAACAACTTTGACATGACGGAGGTGGTGACATGATAAGGAGTCAATTTGACTAGATGCGAAGAATTGGGAGTCTGTCAATCCATTGGGTGCGCAGACTGCCCGCAACTTGTTGCGGTGGAAGACCCGCAACTTGTTGCGCTTACAGCATTTTTACAAGGCTTTCACCCGCCAACTGAGACCCAACCCGAGCCTCAAAATCGTTAAAATCCTCCCCCTCTTCACCTACCCAGTAGCATGAGGCTATTTTTTCTGCCGTTTTCACTCCAACTGGATCGTTGTCCGCAACAACAAGAGGCTTATTTAAGGACTTCGCGATCTCAATCATATTAGAGGCTGAGAAACAAATATGTATCTTATACCTCACCCGCAACAATTTCAGGGCTCTACGGATCGATAAACCGGTCGCATACCCCTCACAAATAATATCCCGTCCCTTATTGTCTATCACGAGGCTTGCGCCCTTGGTAATCTGACCCGACAAAAACTTTTTATTGCCGTCCTTGTCGATCAGCTGACAACCCACCAACTTGTCTCCGACCCGCATTGTGACGACCAACAAATCCTTCCATACGAGGCCACGCTCGGTGAAACCTTTGCGAATTAAGTACGGGTGGGACGAAAGAACCCCGCTCTTGACGATGTAAACCGCCTTCTTTCTAGCCTCCTCCTGCCGGTGGAGGCGGTCTTGGTTTACTCTCGCAATCTTCTGTTGGTCGATTACATGAGGCTTGTCGGTCTTGTAAGGCGCGTGAGATTCCATAGTCGCAAAGTTAATAACGGCACCACCGACCCCATCGAATATGTATGCGCCGTTGGTTTTGGTGGGTTTGTCTAGCGTCTTGACCCTAGCCCACCGATCCATCACAAGATTCTCAATAATGAGGCCGTGCTGATATGCAAAGTCCTCGAATGTCATGCTTTCTGTCCCTTTGCCCATGCTATTTGCCTCGAGCGTATCCAATTTACAGTTTTTTGCGTTGTTGGAATTGTGTTGGAATTCAACCCGCGAGGGAAGACCCCAAACTTTTCTTTGTATTTGTGCGCTGCCCAACCATCCTTGTACCCGCGCAAGCGACAATAGTACAACAATTCAGAATAGAAAACTTGATTTGTATCGACCGCCGTCCTGGTTCCCGTTAATTCGTGGAGCTCACCTGGCACACTTGCGATACCCTTGAGTGGCTTTTCATGCCCACAAAACACGCAAGCAATCGAACCCTTCTCCCAGAGGCTACCGCAAGCCGGACACTTCGAATCTTTCTTTTCCTTCTCGGTCGGTTCTTTCTTGGTCTTTTCACCGCCTCCGCTCTCGAGCTCTGTCACCCCTTCATCGAAGAGCTTGTCCCAATCCGAGCGGAATCGCAGGTAATTACCAGAGTGATCCAGCCAAACCCCAAACTTTTTATCTGGAGATGGGCGCATAATCCTACCCATCTGTTGAACGTGCGAGCTGAATGACTTAGAAAATGGCCTCGCTGAGACCCCTATAAGCACATCTGGGACGTCAAATCCGCGGGTGAGTATGTCGGTGGCTATGAGGCCGTGAATATCTGTATCAGGGCGACCAAAGTCCTCAATGATTTCACGCTTGTAATCATCGTCTTCAAGATAGGATATGGATTTAAAGTTATATCCTTGGGCTTGAAACTGTTTCTCAAGGTCTCGTCCGTGGGCAACGCCCGCACAGAACACAACAGTCTTCTTGGGGCCACCAAAAATGTCGTGGGTTTTTTTAATCCATTCTGTGACGATGTCTCCGGTAATCTTCATGCCCCGCTCGGTGACTTGATCTTGTGACCATTCACCAGCAACCTTGGTGACCCCCGTCATGTCGATTTCTTTTGAGATAAAAATCTTTAGCTGAGTCAACCAACCTTTGTCGATCAAGTCTCCCGTGGAGGTGGCTCCAACCACATGAGAGTAAACATCTCCGAGCCCCGCGGTGAATGGCGTGGCTGTTAATCCAATTACTTTAAGGTCGGGATTGTCCTCAATGAACCTAACAACACTCTTACGCTGAACATGACATTCATCGATGATTAAGTATTGTAGATCGGGGAATTCATCTCTTTTTTCGAGGGTCTGAGCGGAACATATTTGGATTCTTTCGAATGGCCTGTACCGCCAGTGGTCAGCCTGCATGACGCCGTGCTGAATTTGGTACCGCGCGAGGCGGGTACTGGTTTGGTTGACCAAGACGATGCGATCCATAACCATCGCAACACGCTGTCTCTTGTCTGCAATTTCCTGCATCAAAGATATAGCAACCTCAGTCTTGCCAAAACCCGTTGGAGCATAGAGCAATTGCGCTCTATGTCCATCCTCAAAGCCCTTGTTGATTTTCTCAACCACCTCAACTTGGTGGGGTCTTAATTCAAGCATTTAAACTCCTGATGGGATAGTGCCCAACTTCACTTTTTCTCTAGTTTTTCCGCTCTGCGTTTCCAGTATTTCACTTGATTGATAGCGTCTGCGGCCTTTTGTTGGAAGTCATTTCTACTGATAGTCATGGCTTCTAATAAAGATTGTAAGCGAGAATTTTCAGCACGCAACGATTCCATTGTTTCTTCGAGGGTTATTTTCTCTTCGCCCTCTATGTCGTACTGGCCAATTGCAATTTTGTCTCTGAGTTTTGTATTCTCCGCAAGCAGTGCTTTGTTTTCTGTTATGAGCTCGTTTACTTCATCAGCAACATATTCATCCGCTGGCTCCGGTGTGATCTCTGCTTTTGGCTTCTGAGTGGTCTTCTGTGTTTTCTTTAGCTCTAGTTCTTTTTTGTATCGACCAATTGTCATGTCTGATACTTTGCATATTTTTGCCAAATCTTTATTTGACAGCATGCTCAACTCTACGTCAGCGAGTGCTCTAGCAATACTTCTGCGCTTGTCTTCGTTTGATCTTGGTAGGCCGTGATCGTGATTTGCGCCCAGGGAATACTCCCATGCATCGCGTTTTGTACCATTAACGATGTCGGCATTTATTGCATCAATCTTTGCTCTTTTGTGAGCAAAGTATCTATGGAATCCATCTGCAAGCCACCAGTCTTTGCCATCATAAAAGACTTTAACGGGTTTAAATGTTTCGCCCTCCATGAGCTTTTCGGTGTAATCCAATACTGTTGCCTCTTTGAGCGACTCTCTGGATTGTGTATCTCCATCAATTCTTATTTTTGCTAAATTAATTTTCATAGTCTCTTTCGTTCCATTCTGGATCATCAAAACAAATCACCGGTGTATCAATACCGATGTATGCACCTATCACATTAAACTCAAGAAATTCATGAGCATCTTCTTCGTCCATGTCATCTCGCGTCATTAAAAGATCAATCATCTTATCGCCACTGTAAACCAATACTTCAACAGTAATTTGGTCTCGCCAAATACTAGCGGTGCCAATGACGCAATCGTCAAACCCGTACCACTTTTTCATGTGTTGCGCTCCTTCAGCTTAATTTCAATTCTTTTGTAGATTTGCCACGGCAAAAACTGATCAGGAGTTATGGCAAAGCATTCTTTGATTTCATCTTCTGTCAGTCCTAC